>Ga0335082_10000265_pt1 | contig 53277 bp, 44 predicted proteins | sample Lox_Sample_41_FD_206718 | JGI IMG/M metagenome (GOLD analysis project Ga0335082, IMG submission 206718) | Soil microbial communities from Loxahatchee National Wildlife Refuge, Florida, United States - Lox_Sample_4.1 | ecosystem: Environmental > Terrestrial > Soil > Wetlands | place: USA... | reverse complement strand
ATTGCTGCCTCAATTCTAGCAGAGCATGAGGGGGCGCCGGACGGTACTCCTTGCCGTCAGGTGTTTCGGGTCATAGAACGAAACCGCGCCAATGGCTGCGCGGCATTTGGTTCAGAGATTGCTAGATGCGCCGGCTCGTGTTACCGCGTGCCAACAAAAAGATCCAGCAACAGCATCGGCACGCATTAACGCCTGCCTGCAGATCGCGGGATCAGTATGGCTGGTTGATCTTCTGCCACACTGCCATGCCAGCAATGACGAGGATCAACAGTCCCGAAACAGTACCCAGGATGCGCACGTAGGGCGTTATCTTTTGCATCCGGACCTGAAGCGCTTCCTGCTCGGCGCGCATTGTGGCACTGGCGTCGTCCAGAAACAGTTGATCGTCCTCGTGCAGGGTCAGGGTGCTGCGGTAGATCAGGAGCAGGATCAGTATCGCGGTCAGTACACCCCAGGCGATCAGCAGAATCATGATCATTGACATTTGCCACCTCGGCTCGAAGGGAACCGGTCCCCCGGCGCAATGGTAAGCTGCGATGACCATCGCCACCAGGTCTCACGTGGCCTCCATTATAGACCTCGCATTTCGGGAGTGTACAAGTAATTTGTGTCGTCGGCCTTGTTGCGGCTGGAGTCCCATTTCGCAGCCTGAGTTTCTGCCCGTTGACCCGCTTAAAAATCGTCATGTAAACTCAAACAGTTGCCTGCGCTCCAGTACCGCCTTGGGCGAGGCGAGTACGACGGGCGGTTAGCTCAGCTGGTTAGAGCGCCTGCCTTACAAGCAGGAGGTCGCAGGTTCGAGTCCTGCACTGCCCACCACATTCGTCACCCCGTACAGTACAATAGGAACAGGTGACGCGCCCCTGAGCGGGGTACAACCGCGCAAGCGGGGTCGTAGTTCAGTTGGTTAGAACGCTGCCCTGTCACGGCAGAGGCCGCGGGTTCGAGTCCCGTCGACCCCGCCATTCTTTTCATGAACTTCTGAGGAGAATGGCTCTTTCCGCCTTGCGTCTGCATCGTAATTTCTACTTATTGCGCACCGAATTTGTGAAACCTCCGGCGTTTCAGTCACACAACTCCCCACGCTTGAAGATCAGCGAGGACCAGGATCCCTAGCCTTCATACGAAAGGAAGGTCCCTGGGGAGACACCTCAATGAAGAACTCACAATCCGAGCCGGCAGTGAGGAGGCTGGGAGCCAGTCCATATTGCGCGATAAACCATTGGCGCCCGAAGTCTACACGGGACATGTCCGGCTCGCCTCGGAAGCATCCTACGACACCACGCGGCAAAGAAGGTCGAAGCCTGGCATAGCAGGAATCAAGTACCGTGACCTCATCTGGAACCCCAAGGGAAGCCTCCGGAATCGTATCCTTCTTGAGCAGAATCGTAGACGCAGCACAAGAGAAAACCAGCAGGAGCAGAGCAGTCGCCACCCGAACTCTAGACAGAAGAACGACCAAGCTTTGCTTGCGACCCAGAGTGACCATGCGTTCGCGCCTCCGACCTTCTCTTCCTACCTCCCTCGTCCAGAGGTTCCGGCTGCGGCATCCTGAAGATTCCCTGCTCGTCGCGGCTCCTTCAGCCCGTACTTAGCCACACACCAGAGGGCCCAAACTCCGTCTCTCCAGCCAATCTTTTTGCCTTCCTCGTAGGTACGTCCCGTATAACTGATGCCCACTTCGTAGACGCGCAGCCTAAGCTTCGCGATCTTAACCGTGACCTCCGGCTCGAATCCAAATCGGTCTTCTTCCAACTGGATCGACTGTATCACCTCCCGCCGAAACACCTTGTAGCAGGTCTCCATGTCGGTGAGGTTGAGATTGCTTACGGCGTTGCAGGCCAGGGTCAGCAGCTTGTTGCCAACTGAGTGCCAAAAGTAGAGCACCCGGTGGGGCCTTCCGCCAACAAACCGCGACCCATAGACTACGTCAGCCTTGCCCTCAATCAAAGGCTCCAGGAGATTCGCATACTCGGCCGGGTCGTATTCCAGATCCGCGTCCTGGATCAAGACGAAGTCGCCGGCAGCTTCCTGGAACCCACGACGGAGCGCAGCGCCCTTGCCCATGTTGCGCGGCTGCAGAAAGACACGGATTTGCGAGTGTTCCGTTTGCAGTTCAGCGAGCATCTCACGTGAGCCATCCGTCGATCCGTCGTCGATACAGAGCAACTCCATTTCCAGCGGAACGGCCAGAATTCTAGCGATAACGTCACGCAGTGTGGCCCGCTCGTTGTAGACCGGTATGATCACCGACAGCTTCATGTGATGCGACCTTAACTGAACCTTGCTCAGGTCATCGCGCAGCAAAAGGCGCGGCCAGAGCCTCTTCGGGAGTACGGATTAAACAAAAAAGCACCGCCACTGCTGCAGGCCACAACTGGAGGAGAATGCGATTTAAGGAACTTACAAGCTGTGCCTGCAGGTCTAAAGGAGTGATCACGTAAACAAAGAAATCCCCGATGAATGTAAGGGCCAACGCGACCATGACAATCAGCAGTCCCGGCTTTTGCCGAAGCCCTCGGATCGGGCCCACGAGAAGGGAGTAGATCGCGAGCACAGGAACCATAGGGATTCGCCATTTGCCAAACCGCAATATCTCCTGAAGGTAGTAATTTGAAATCGTAGAATACCGGCTCATGTCGGCTAAGCGTGTGCGGATCGATACCCCAGCAGGACCAGGCGCAAGCAGCCAGTTCCCCGCGTGAATTTGTGACTTGAAAAGAATGATGACCACAACCACGGGGAGAGCGCCGGCAAGAAATATGAATATTGCGCGAAGGCAGTCGCTCCATCCGCGACCTACAAAGAGCAGCAGCGTGAGGGAAGCGCAGACGCACACCAGGAATAAAAGCCCTTCGTTCTTGGTCCAGGCCGCCAGGGCAGCGGTTAGCCCTGCCAGCACAAACATCCTAGGCTCGTAATCGCTCATCAGCAGCAAGACGGTTGTGGCCAGCATGAAAAATGTCAGAGGCGGCTCGGCGTAGCCGGAGACCGCATGTCTGAGAAAAAAGGGCGTGCTCACCAGTACCCCGCCCAGAAGAAATGCTTGCGACGTGCTTCGCAGCACGGCCATGCCACTCATGGCAAGTCCCACCGTGCACAACATGAAGAAAAGCCCCAACATCATTGGTATCGCAGCGACTTCCCGTTGCATATAGGTCCAAAGACGGTCGATTGTCGCGGGGAGGAGGATGGGGTAGTCAGGGTGCGAGAACATCAAAATTGGAGAAAAGGCATTCCTCCACTCGGCCCCTGACCGAAAGAGAAAGCGAGCACGCATGGTCCAGATCCCCCAGCTGTCCCAATCGCCATGGGGATGGGCCGTGGCGTAACGAACGCTGTAACGGACAGCAATGCGTATGGCCAGCAGCAGCGGGATAGCAAGTATGTAAGCGATCGGGCCACCAGATACGGCGGTTTGCATATCGCGGGTTTTCCGCTCTGAGTGCACGCTCCGCATTGCCAAGAAAACCGCCGCGCCAAATATAAGTAACTCATATAACAGCAAATCCGTGCGGCTGCGCCGGCCCGTGAGTAGCCCGAGAAAAAGCGTGCAGGACGACAGACCCACACCTACTCCAAAGCCGACAAACAACTTCACCAGCCAATCAGCCAGACCTCGCGAACGCCTCCAAAAAGCCGAGCATAGAAGATAACCAGTAGCTGCGGGCAGCACGAGAGCCAGCGTGAGCCATGCAATCACCGGTTTATCCTCCTAACTGGGCCGTTTGCTGTTATTTCCTCGATCTCGCACGGGGATCGTACGGCCCTCGTGGACATCTCTCAATGACACCTTGTGCGCTAGGACATCGCGATGAGCACGAAGATTTCCGCTGGAGGGAAAAAATGGAGCCCGGCCGACCCGCTGCAGGGTATTTGCAGCGAGATGTCACATTGGTAATTCTGAGTAAGCGGCCACTGTCAGGCATCCCCCAACGGTTTTCTAGCTACCGCTAAGACGCTTTGGCCAATCAAGGGCTCCACAAAACGCTCGAGTCGCGAGATCCACGGCACGACGCAACGGTCGTAAAGCCGCGTATCCCGAGCCTGCAGAGTTGTCTTTTTCAACACTCTTCCAGCCACGAACCAAGCGAGGACCCCGGGTAGGTTGAAGTACCGCAACTCTTCAACCTGGAAGCCGGCAGTTGTTAACTTCTGCGCGAATTCCCCCTTACTGTAGCGCCGAAAATGCCCAAAAGCGCCGTCCAAGCTGCCGTACAGCCATTGCATTGCGGGCGCGAACAGGATGCAAGTCCCTCCCGGGACAAGGGCTCGATGAGCCGAAAGAAGAAATGCTTTGTCATCCTCCACGTGCTCGATAACGTTGACCGCTATGAGCGCGTCAGCCTCGCTGTGTGTGCCCACGTCGGACAGATATCCTTTGAGCGGCTTCACGCGGGCATCGCTTCCAACTTGCTCTAACAACAGTGAAAAAAGGTTGTCGGCAGGTTCTATCGCAGTCAAGTGAGTGACATCCGGGAGTCTGAGAATCAGTCGCGAAAAGGTTCCCATGCCGGCCCCAACCTCGATCACCTTACCCCTAAGGTGCGTACAAATATAACTCAAAATCCAATCTTGATAATTGCGAGCCTCGGCCATGGCGTTCAGTTCGGTTCCGCTGTAGGTAAACCGACGAGTGTTGGATGATGCACTGCCTACCACTTGTGATGAACACTCCACTCTTTCTCGGGATTTCCATTTGTCATCGCACGTTCTGTCAATATACACCAATTCCCTCCGCCCATACTCTCACCGCAAAATCAAGAGATCGTTTCATCGTCTATCAACAACCCCATTGCGACTGTGCAGGACCGCGCAAACACGGACATAATCGCACTGCTGTCGCGGCGACGCACAGCGCACGATCACTGCGGTTTGGACATGGTTGCGGGACGCTTGGCTGGAGGCTTGGCCGTCTTGGACGGAGCCTTGGGATGGGCGTCTGCCTGCGCTTGCTGGGCGACTTTGTCTGACGCCTGCGCGAAGGTGACCATAACCGCATCCACCGCGAACTGGGGAGCATCGCCTGCCAGGGGTTGCTTGATCTCGGGAAGCGGCGTACCAACCTTGTACAGCGTCATGTCCGTCAAAGCCTGGAACTTGGCAGGATCAAGTGTCGCACCTTTAGGAAGGGAGGTCGGCGAAACACCGCCGCTGCCAGGGTCCTTGACCTCCGCCAAGGTGGTGTAAAGGATGTAGTCGCATTGTTTGGAACGCGCCTCGCTCTCCACGTTCTGGTGCGGTGATTCAGCATCAAGCGGCACGGCTTCCACCTGATTGCGTCCGATTTCGCTGATCAGGTTCAGCAGCAGGTTGTCGGTGGGGAGCGACTGACCGCTCGAGTCCTTTATCTTGACCACGCCAACCCGGACTATACCTGCAGCCTTGGGAGCGACCGCTGGTGCAGGGGCTGCGGCGGGCTGCGCTTTTGCTGCTGCTGCAGGAGCAGCCGCCGCGGGCTCAGGAGAAGGCTCTGCATGCGTCGCCGGAGCGCCAGCGGCCATGGCAGACATGTCGGAAGCCCTGCATCCCGACGGCATGTCAAACAGCGGTGCATCCAGTGTTGCGTTGGTCAGCTCCACTACTTCTGTCGTGGTGGTAAATGTTCCGTGCTCGGCCATGATGGTTGTCGTCTGCTTCATGGGGAAGCCAAGCGGTGCGCCGCCGCCACCCTTCAACACGATGCGGTCGCGGCAGCCGCGCTTTCCCCCGGGATGTCCGCAGGCCATGGAACGATAGGGCTCGTCCGAGCAGGAAAACCCCGCCAGATCGGCGTACCAGCCATCCATTTCCATCTTCATGTGGGACTGGTTGCAGGCGTCGGGGGTGGATTCCATGGTCATGGAGCTCTTGATGTGCCTCACCTTGTAACCGAACATCTCCTGACGCTCGCCGGTGTCGGTCGAAGTGCGGGTGATGGTCACGACGCCGCCCTTGGTTGGCAGTGCCGGTTCGCGCTCCGCCATTTTGCCCATGGTCCGGACGTCGGGCGTTGCCGGACAACTGGTCTCTCCCCCCATGCTCATGACGGTGCACTGGTTTCCAGTGACGGTGATAATGCGCTTCTGGTCGCATTGCATGATGGTCACCGAGCCCCCAAAGCTCATTTCGCTGCGCTCCCGAGGCCCCTTGATATACACCGTGCTCTCCGTGCTGTTACCCATCACCGTGGTGCGGGTCTTGATCTTCAGATCGGCAGGCGCCATGCACGAAAAACAGACCAGCACTGCCGCTAAAACAGAGATATTTCGCCCAACGAATTTCATAGAGAGGTCCCTTGCAAGAACGCATATTTGTCCCACTGCGAAGACAAGCCGCGGCAATTCTAAACAAGCGGAAACAGAACTCAAGGCTCTCTCACTTCATGCCAAAGGTCCAGCTCAAGCCGGAGCTGGTACCGTAGTTGCTGCCCGCGAAGTGAGGCGGAGGCTGATTATCCCAGTTACCGTAGAACGAAATGTTCCACGATAAATCACCGGTAATCTTTATGTAGTAGGTCGTATTCATATTGAACTTGACGCGGCCGGGCTGACTCAGCACGGGGAACAGCACTCCCGCGAAATCCAGGTTGGTCTTGTTGAACCGGAATAGCTTCACCTCGGCAGCGATCAGCGCGGCCGCGAGATCTTGTGTCCCCGAAAGAGTGGATTGACTGTATTCCGTGTTCTGCCAGGCGAAGCCCCCGAGAACGGAGACGGTCGCCCGGTTCGTGTTTTTTAGGTAGCGCCCGATACCGGCACCAAGTGAGGTCTGAAGCTGGATTCCCTGCACCGAGCTTTGCAGAAAGTCGCCCAGCCCTCCGTAATACCAATTGTTCCACGGCAACAGATGGCGGGCGACCGGCGTTATCTCGTTTCGCGTAGAAGCGTTGACCCCGCTGCTGGTGGACAGGTTCGAGCTCCAGGCCGTGCTTGCCGACCAGCGTGGCCGGAGATATTCCACGTCGGAGCTCAGGGTGTATTGCACGGTTTGGTTTCCCTTGGAGTATGTGGTCCCGAAGTTCAGCTCGCCATTGAAACGCTGCCAGAATTTGTCGGACGTCTCGGCCATCTCGACGATTTGGCCGCGGTCGATGGCGGTTTGCTTCTCCGGAGTCTCCAGCACCTCGATTTTGATCGGCCTAACGCCCTCGCTTTCCGCGGTGTTGAGCATCCCCTTGTACACGGAACCGTCTTGGGTCTTCACAATAAACAACTGCGTGCTCTTAAGGCGCGCCACCTTCGACCAGTCCAGCGACGAGGTGCCTAGGATGTAACTCATGCTCACATACAGCACACCGGCGTCAAGCCCCTTGATCTCCCCGGTCAAGTGGTCACCGTTCTTCATGATGACGATGTCCGTGCTGTCGCGCGCGTAGAGCGGTACAGCAAGAAAGAGGGCAAGACTGAAAACTGAAGTTCGGATCCTCAAGCCCAGCTCCTATCTCGTGATTGTTCAACCCCTCCCAGAATGGGAAGGGCTGCTAAATTATACGAAGCCAGGTGATTCCGCTAGCCGGGGAGACGATGAAACGACACGTCTCCATTCCCTCGTCCACATACTTCGGGAGTGAATTCATTGCCCTGCCACTTGCTCTCGCGTCATCTCAGCGATGACTTTCCGAGGTGGCTCGAGCGCAATTTCCGGGGTCAGACGCGCGAAGAGATCGAGAGCGCGAGCGATAAGCCCCGTCCATCCAGTTTGATGGCTGGCGCCCAGTCCGGCGCCATTGTCACCGTGGAAGTACTCATAGAAGAGGATGTAGTCCTTCCAGTGAGGATCTTCCTGAAACTTCTTCGTACCGCCATAAACAGGACGTTTGCCGTTGGCGTCGCGCAGAAAAATGCTGGACATCCGGCGGCTAATCTCTTTCGCGACTTCAAACAATGTCATGTAGTTCCCCGAGCCGGTCGGGCATTCCATTTTGAAGTCCGGGCCGTAAAACGGATACATCTACAGCAGCCCACGTATGATCAGTCCGTTGACTGGCATCCAGATCGGTCCCCGCCAGTTGGAGTTGCCCCCGAACATGCCGGTATTCGACTCCGCGGGCAGGTATTCGACCTTGTATTCGTGTCCATCCAGATGAAACACGAAAGGATGGTCACGATGGTACTTCGATGCCCGCCGTTCCTCGGCTGAGAGCACCGCCCCCCCGCTGGATTTGCATTGCCACTGCGTCCGTCTGCCGGGATTCTTGCTGACCAGTTCCCTCCCTGGGGTGGGCCTTCAGCGACTCCTTCCTGCTTTTCCGCGACGCTGCCAGTTCCTGAATGAGGTCGTGATGATATCCCACAATGGTGAACAGTTGGCCTGATGTCCACGCGAAGGTGAAGAGACCGGAAATCGCCATCAGTGGGTCCAGTTCCCTCCAGCTAAAGGGAAGCAGCATTTGCCCGCATCCTATGGTGACGTAGGTGTTGGCACAGAAGTACATCGAATTCCGGGGGTTAGGGATCAATCCCATCCAGTCCACAGCAAGCCCCCAGATGCAGATCTCGAGGACGTGCAGGATGAGCACCAACAGTATGGTGACGGCAAAAATGTAATTCGCCATACGCGGGTGCCAGGCCTTGTCCCCGAGCATCTGCGGCCGGTTGCTGTGATAGGCGACAATACGTCGAGACCGGCGCTGTGGACAAGCATGACGAGGACCAGCAGCGCGCCGCCGAAGGAGAGGACCTCAATAGGAATTTCGACATTCAGCATTGGCGAGTTAAAGGGAGGAACCTCCACCGACCTCGGAAGACTCGCAAGTCCCAACCAAATCTTTCGGTGGGCTTCGTCCTGCCGCAGTAGAACACGATTGGCATGTCAAAGTCGTTCCTCTACCGTCCGGCCTGAATCGCGCGTCTCAATCACTCGTGGCTTTGCGGTTCGTTTCCGTTCAGGCGGTACACCATCGCCGTCTTGGTCACGCCCAGCGCCAGCCAGCTCTGTACATCCTGCTGCAGGTTGACGTAGAACTGCGCGGCCAACTTTCTTTGCTTCTCGGCGACGGCGGCCTGGTCGGGAAACTGGACCTGGAAGGAGAATTCTCCCACCAGCGATTTATGCTCGCCGCGAGTGCGCCATAGCGCGACATCGCATTTACCGACCAGCCCCTTTCCGAAATCCAGTTGACCGAGGGGCAGCAGCACTTCCTCGACGATTCCGCCGTTCACCAGGCTTACATGCTCCCCCTCCATCTTGACCAGAGGTGCAGTCACCGGGAAAACTCGGCTTAGGGTCGCCATCGAGTTCTTGTCGGCGTCATGCATCTGGCTTAGGCCGAACTGGCAGTTGTGGGAGTACAGAATGCGGTATCCACCGATTTCGTCCTTCAGCGGCAGGGCTTCTGACTTGAACTTGATTTTGTACTTTCCCGCGATCTTCGGCCGCACGTCCATCCCCGCGGCTGCCTGCTCGTCCGGGTGGCGATACTTGAAGACGATCTCGGGATCGCCAACGGGAAACCCATCCATGTATGAAATACGCCGTCGCAGAATGAAAGCGTTGTTGTACAGCCGGAAGTCCGGTGTGTCGTAGAAAGTGATTTCCCTGACCTGGGGCCGCAAATCCGTCTCGGGATCCGCGATATAGCCCACTCCCGTTTTCTTCGCGGTTTGCTTGACGAGCTTCCCAAAATCACGAAAGGCCTGGACCGACGTAAAGTTATCCGGTTTCAGGATGAGCTTGGCTTCCAGGTAGGTGATCTTGTCCAGCGGAGTCCCGTCGGCATAGCCCCTGGCTGCCAGCGGCTCAACGTATTCGGCATGAGCACCGTTCTTGAAGTGCTTGTCCTTCCCCTTGTCTTTCTTGCCCTTCTTATCCTTCTTGTGTTTCTTTCCCACTCTTCCTCCATTGACATCAACTCCAGCAGGAGCCGCAAGCGCCGGATGACCGGCGGATAGAATTGTTAATATTTACTACTGTAAAACACGGCGTGCAACTGGCATAAGGCCCGGTCTTCATCGGCAGACTTGATGAAACAAGGTTGGCGCAACGGCTAACACCAGGGGGATTCGAGTGCGAACAAAAATCCAGCGCCAGGGTGAATGCTTCTCAATCAAGGCTCTCGCCCGCCGGTGCGGGAACCGATTTGCGTCAGGCTTCCGCGCCTCGCAGTACTGCGCTGTCCTGCTCATCTTCCAAGTTGTATATAGTGCACTGGCCCCCGCTGCGGACACAAGGCCTGAGTTGGAACTGCAGCCGGCGTCCCTGAGTCTGCCTGTTGGCACTGCCCTGCAAGCCACTGCCCTCGTAGTGGCGCACAATCGTACGGACCAGCCTCTTCACGACCTTCGCCTGTCATGGCTGCCCGCAGCGAGCCTCGATGTCCAATCTGCCGCGCCGCTATCGGTTGCCGTGCTTCCCTCCCGCTCCGACTACGTTTGGACGCTGATCATCAAGCCTGCCCATACCCCACCGGTTCTCGGTACGCCAGGGGTTACCGCGATGGCTCGACCGCCGACATCGGCGGGCGGGCCTGGGGGCTGGGCGGGACCTGCTGGTCCTGCCGAAACCCGGATCGATGAGGAACTCGACTTGCGACTGGACTACCGGACCGTCAGCGCTGGCGGCGAGCAGTCGCAGGTGCTTCTGAAGGCGCTTCATGTCGCGACGCAGGATCCCGGAAATCCGGACAAGGCGCTGGATGTTGAGATCACTCCCATGCTGGAATCGTTGAGCATTTCAAAATGGGGCAAGATTTATGTGTCGCTGAAGAACAATTCAGCCCGCACTTTGAATATCACCGCCATGGCTCCCTTGGGCAAGGAGGATCTGTTCTGCTACGGCCCGCGAGGAAAATCGCAGGACTGGTCAGTTCCCTTCTGCCTCATCTCTAGTTTCCAGCCCACCACGCTCGGCCCCTATCAGAGCTCTGTCGCGGAGTTCGAGGCGAGAGTAGTCAAGAGGCTTCAGCCTGGACAATACCCGCTGGCATTCCAAATCTGGACCCAGTCATATGAAGGCGGAGTGCTGCTGCGGCGCAGCCTTGTCGTCAGCCGGCAGGTTCGCGTCGGCGCGGAGGCCGAGGCACCGATCTTGAAAGTCGTCGCCATTCCAATGTTCTTCGTGTTGCCGGGAGCCTTGCTGCTCTTCACCATAAGCCTGTGCTGGTGGCTGGAGCGGCGCTGGTGGCCGGCTCCCGATCACGAAGCCTTTCCGCTCCAGTACACCCACCCGCACTTCTGGCTCCTTGCCGTCACCATTTCTCTGCTTATCGTCATCGTTCCCTGGAGCTTCACCAGGCGTTGGCTCTTCACCCGCTATGAACCGCAGGACATTGCCCTGCTTTCGTTGTTCTCCATGCTGACTGGCATCGCGGGCTACCTCATCTGGAGGATATGTCGAAACCACAAGCAACGGCAGGCGGCCGAGAAGATTCGCCTGCTGGCTGAAGCAGAGGATGTCCACCTGAAGAAGCTCTGAAGACGAGCCGTTGGTCCATTTTGGGAACTGCCCGCGAATTTCCCTCACGCCACTCCCCGGCGCACTCCACAACCGGTGAGATACTGCGATGTGGATTCCCCATCGCTGTTCCTCGGTGACCCCGACGACCGAAGGCCTCGCCGTGCCGCATCAGAGCCAGCAATATGATTTCGACTTCATCGTCATCGGTTCCGGCTTCGGCGGCAGTGTCTCTGCTCTTCGGCTCACGGAGAAGGGCTACCAGGTCGCTGTTATGGAAATGGGACGTCGCTGGACGCCCGAAAATCTGCCGCGCACAAGCTGGTCCATCCATCGCTGGTTCTGGCGTCCTGGCTTGGCATTGCGCGGCTTTTTCAACATGCGCTTCTTCCGTCACGTTACGATCCTGCATGGTTGCGCTGTCGGAGGCGGTTCCATCACCTACGCCTGTACCCTGCTGCGCCCGCCCGACAAGGTTTGGGAAAGCGGATACTGGGCCGGGCTCGCCAACTGGAAGGCGGAGATGCCGCCGCATTACGACACGGCCGCGCGCATGTTGGGCATTACGGAGAACAAAATTCTTGGCCCGGCCGACCTGCTGCTCAAGCGTGGCGCCGAGGCCATGGGAGTCGGCCATACCTTCTACCGGACGCGCGTGGGCATCTTTCAGGCGCCCAAAGGAGAACCTGCCGGCCAGACCTATCCTGATCCCTACTTCGGCGGGGAAGGTCCGGAGCGCACCACGTGCGACGGTTGCGGCGGCTGCATGATGGGCTGCCGCAAGAACGCCAAGAACACGCTCGACAAGAATTACCTCTATCTCGCCGAAAAACGCGGCGCAGTGATATTCCCCGAAACCCGGGTCGTGGACGTCCGCCCGCTGAACTGCACGCCCGACGGCAGCGCAGGCTACGAAGTTGCAACTGAGCGGTCCACCGCCTGGGTGATGCGGAATCCCCGTCGCTTCACCTGCCGGGCCGTGATCTTCTCTGCGGGCTCTCTCGGTACGACCGAGCTTTTGTTCTGCTTGAAGTCGAAAGGCTCGCTGCCGCGCGTCAGCGAGCGGCTGGGTAAACACATTCGCACCAACTCCGAATCGCTGATCGGCATTCGCGTGCCCGGCAGCAGCGACGACCTCTCCAAAGGCGTTGCCATCGGCTCTGGGATTTACATCGACGAGCACACACATATCGAAGCTGTGCGCTATCCCGCCGGTTCGGACGCGATGTCCGTATGGGCGACCATCCTGACCGGCGGACGGCCTGGCCCGGCGCGTATCGCGCTATGGTTGAAGAACCTCTGGTCCTCGTCCCTCCGCCATCCCATTCGCACCTTCCGTCTCATGCAGCCCTTTGGCTGGGCGCGCGAGTGCGTGATACTCCTGTGCATGCAGGCGCTCGACGCCCACATTGATATGTGCTGGGAGCGGCCCTGGTTCTGGCCCTTCCGCAAGTTCCTGGTGAGTCGCGGTGACCAGGTGCCCACCTACATCCCGCAGGCCAACGAATTTGCCGAGAAGCTCGCCCGCCTCGCCGGAGGCACCGCCATGAGCATGCTGCCCGAAATACTGTTTAACATTCCCGGTACCGCCCATTGCCTCGGAGGCTGCGTTATCGCCGGCTCCGCCGCAAACGGCGTGGTGGACTCCCGCCACCGCATCTTCGGCTACCACAACATGTACATCTGCGACGGCTCGGTCATCGCGGCGAATCTCGGCGTCAATCCCAGCCTGACCATCACCGCACTCGCCGAGCGCGCCATGAGTTTTATCCCGCCGGTCTCGGAGGCCACGCGGGCCGATAACGCCAGCGCTGCGTTGGCTGAAAGAGCCAGCTTGGGTTAGAGTAACCGCGCTACTTATGAGGAACTAGCGTTGCTGTCCGAGGTCGTCATTGACCGGCGGGTGCTCGACCAGTTCAAGCGCAGGGCGCTTCGTGCCTACCCGAACGAGCACGCGGAGCAGTTGTGGGGCAGGGTGGAGGGCAAGGCTGCTCACATCTACCACATTGAGCCGTTTGATGAAGTGCCGGCCGGAGAAGGGACCCTCCTTGGTGAAGGCGACATTGGAGAGCAAAAGAAGGATGAAGTCAACTTCGCCTTCGAGCAGAAGATCGGCACCTACCACGGCAAGCTGCGGTTGCTGGGCTCGATCCACACCCATCCCGGCGACGAATTCGGAACCGAACCCAGCGATGAAGACATCCGCGAGGCTGTGCGCGGCGGCGAGATCGTGTGGGGCATCTACGCCATTCGCAAGACCGCCAAGCGCCGCTTTATTTCCTGCCGTTTCTGGAGTACAGCGCATGGACAACTGGAGTTGGTTATGGCGGAATAGGCAGCACACTCTTTTCGCTACTCTATTTTGCGAACAAATTCCGGGCGCAAGCTGCTTAATTCGCGGAATACGGGACGGTTAGGACGATACTCTGGATCGTCGTGAGCAATTTCCCCACCCCCGCCAGTTGAACCCCGACGACTGGTAAAATACGCTAACAAGGTGGGGTTTTGCGGCTTGTCTGTACGCTCAGGGATATTAGCCGCCGGGGGCAAATGCCAAAATATGTCTTTGGCCCCTACCTCCTCGATGTGGATGAACGAAGACTCATCCGTGAGAAAGAGGAGATCCGTTTAAGGGGCAAGCCTTTCGATACGCTTTGCGTGCTGGTCGAGAACGCCGGCAGGCTGGTGCGCAAAGACGAGCTGATGCAGGCTGTCTGGCCGGACTCCATCGTTGAAGAGAACAGTCTGGACCGCTGCGTTTCACAGCTAAGGAAACTTCTCCACCCTGCCAGGTACATCGAGACCGTACCGCGGCACGGCTACAGATTTGTTGAGGAGGTGAAGCCGTCGGCTTCCGGTCCGAAGCTTGTCAAGCTCGGGCCCGCTCGGCAGCGAGCCGACGTGCCCCAGAAGGCGATACAGTTCTTCGCCGCAAGCGATGGCGTGCGCATCGCGTACACGATCGGAGGCCGCGGACCGGCTTTAGTCCGCACGATCGACTGGCTCAATCACCTCGACTTCGAATGGAAGAGCCCGTTCCTGCGCAACTGGCTGTCTGAGATCATGCGCCATAACACGCTGGTTCGATACGACCAGCGCGGCTCCGGACTCTCCGATTGGAACGTTGCCGATTTTTCCTTCGAGCGTACAGTCAAGGACTTCGAAGAGCTGGTCGATGTCGCCGGCCTGGACACGTTCGCGATCTTTGGAGGTTGCCAGGGTGCGGCCGTGGCCACAGCCTACACTGTGCGTCATCCGGAGCGGGTAACAAAGCTGATTTTTACGGGAGCATTCGCCAACGGCTGGCCATCACCCGGTGAAAGCGCCGGGGAACAATTTAGCGCGCTGCTGACGCTGGTTCGTCTGGGGTGGGGGCGTGACAACCCCGCGTTCCGCCAGTTGTGGACGACGCTGTTCCGGCCGGATGCCGATTCGGTCGAGATGGACTGGCTCAACGAGCTGCAGCGTATCTCGAGCTCGCCGGAAAATGCCGTCCGTATGTTGTCCGAATTCCCCAAGATCAAGATCTTCGACCTGCTGCCAGAGATTTCCTGTCCGACGCTGGTGCTCCATTCGCGCGACGATGCCACCGTTCCCGTGCAGGAGGGCAGGCTGATTGCGGCGCGGATTCCTGGCGCTCGTTTTGTCGAATTGCCAAGCCGCAGCCACTTAGTCCGCCCCGGAGATCCCGCATGGGACTTGTTTGTTGCTGAGTTTTCGCAATTCATGTCGTGGCCGAATACCGAGACAGCTCTCGTAAGGCGGCGAGGTTAGCCAATACGGGCATGTTTGCTCGGGGCCAAATAGGTCTCCGCCTCTCTCACTCCGAATTTGCGAAGGATCGCGATCATCGGACACCAGTTGGTAAAGGCTGACTGGAAGAGATTCAGCCCTACGAAGGCGGTGAACAGGTACAAATACGGCGACACCCAGTGACCCAGCGCCAAAGAGATCAGGACAAAGGCGCCCGCGATCAAGCGCAAGTAACGTTCGATGTTCATATAATGTGCCTCCGAACCTCAGTCGCGCACTCTAGCGTAGGTTGCGCCATTCGTTCTGCGTTTCCAACCATCACAACTAAGCAAACACGAAGGACGGCCGGCGCCGCCCTTCGCTTCGTCGCGAGCGCTAGGCCGCTGGACGACGACTCTGCAATACCGATTCTTCGGCCCCACGGTAAGAAACCAATGACGGCAGCAGCGCCGGAACCTGCTTTCGGTAATTCTCGTACTGCGCGCCGTGTGCCGTAACCAGGTCGCGCTCCTCCCAGCGGATCGCCATCAAGATGTAAGCTGACGCCAGGACGGCGAACAACAGGTGTGCCCCAGTCATTGTCGGCGTAGCCCAGAACGCCATAAGCCAGCCGATATACAATGGATGCCGCACGTACTTGTAGAACACCGGGGTGCGGAACTCCAAAGGCGTATATCGCTTTCCCGCCAGGTACAAAGTCACTTGCCGCAGGCCAAACAGGTCGAAGTGATTGAGGAGTAACGTGCTGATGAGCACCAGCCCGAACCCTAAATGGCAGAGGGCGTTCGCCGCAGCGCGGGCCACGGGATCGGTCAGGTTCCAAATCATGCCGCCAATGGGTTGCCAGAACGCAAACAGGACGATCAGCGCGACGCTCGAGCACAACACATACGTGCTACGCTCGGCGGGCTCCGGGATGAACCGCGTCAGCACTCGCTTGAATGCAGGCCGCGCCATCACGCTGTGCTGTGCCGCGAAAACCCCCAACAGTAGCGAGTCAATCAGCAGTGCCTGCCAGAATGGTGCGCGCGCAGGCGAGTCCAGAGACTTGGGAACCAACATGTTCCCGATAAACCCAATGGCATAGAGGTAAGTGAGAAGAAACAGGGTGTAGCTCACTGCACCGTAGGCGAAAACCGTCACACGCTTCGTCATGATTCCATCCTTCTTTCCTGGGCCCGGGCTAAGCCCGGAAATCCCCACGAGATGGTGCTAGCTTAGCCATCTATGGCTGTAACAGTCCTTGAACGAGTCTGATATGTGGCTGAGTGTTTTCTGACTCGCGCCGTGGGAGCACGGAGCTTCAGCCGGAGGAGTATGTTTGTGCGTCAAACTGGAATCTAGAGCCGCTACGAGAAAGGCAACAAAAGCCTCTTGCCAGTTCTGCCGAGGTTCACTACTTTAGGTCAATGGCGACTCTGACCGTGGGTGCCAAGTGTTGACCGTCGAATCCCGTGTCGTCTTCTACGCCATCGCACTCCTGATAGGACTGGCGATCCTCGTAAAGGTGCGCTCCCGCTCCGCCCGGCAAGGGGTGCTGCTCGTTGGCAGCTACGCCCTCTACGCCACCTGGGGACTGTGGTTCGGCGCCGTCCTCCTTTTCTCCACAGTGATGAACTTCCTCCTCGGCGAGTGGCTGCGGCGGAAGCAATCGTCGCTGGTGCTGTGGATCGGCATCGTGTGCAACGTACTGCTGCTGGGTACCTTCAAATATCTTCCCGGATTCGCCAGTTCCCTTTCCATCGCCTCGCTGCAGAATTTTTCGCATATTGCCTTGCCGCTGGGAATTTCCTTCTGGACCTTCCAGGCAATGAGCTACCTCCTCGATTTGTATCGCGGCGAGGAGCTCGATCCCACGTTGTGGGAGTTCGCGCTGTACATGGCGTTCTTCCCGGTCGCCGTCTCCGGTCCCATTTGCCGCCTGCCTGAGATGCTGCCGCAGTTTCGCTCCGAAGAGTCGCTGCAGCGCGGCGACATGGCGCGCGGCCTGTGCCGGATTGCGACCGGCGCTTTGATGATGGAGTTGGGCCAACTGCTGGGACGCGGCATCCTGAATGCCGGTGGCATCAATGCCGGCTTCGACACCATCAAGCACTGGAGCGGACCAGATGTCTGGTGTCTCGCCTTCGGATACGGGCTGCAGCTCTTCTTCGACTTCGCCGGCTACTCGCACATCGCCATCGGAGCGGCAAAGATGCTTGGATTCACAGTGCCGGAGAACTTCGCCCGCCCCTTCGCGTCCACCACGCCGTCAATCTTCTGGACACGCTGGCACATGTCGCTGTCCTTCTGGATTCGCGATTATGTATTTCTGCCGCTTGCCACTCTGCGCCGCGAGATGTGGTGGCGTAATCTGGCGCTGGTGATTTCGATGGTGGTCTTCGGCGTATGGCACAAAGCCACTGTGCTGTTCGTGCTATGGGGCTGCTATCACGGCGCGCTGCTGGTGCTGCATCGTCAGGTGCAGCACTTGGAACGGCGGTTGAAATGGGAGCCACCTGCCGTCTGGACGCCACTATCTTGGGTCACAACCATCACACTGGTCAGCTTCGGATGGATCTTCTTCCGCGCCAATTCCCTGCCCCAGGCCGGCCAGATGTTCAACGCGCTGCTGTCGCCGTCAAGCTACGTCAGACATTTTCTTCCGCTGCCGCTGTATGTGCTGGTGTCGGTCCTGGCGTTGCTCTACGCGGTTGTGTTGCTGGTCATCGCAGCTCTCGATCGCTATTCGGAAGGCCTTGGCCCGCCCGCCGCGACGCCACGCTCCGAAGTCATCACAGTTCTGGTGCAGGATCGTTGGGTGTGGCTGACGGCGATGTACACGTTCGGCCTGCTCATCGCAGTGTGGCTGGTCACGCGCGCCCAGAGCGCCGGCGCCTCGCCGTTTGTGTATCGCTCGTTCTGAGCCACGCAGCCAATGCAATCCTTGACCTGCCCGGCGCGATGCGCCTCAGCGGAAACGCTACGTGGCGGCGTCTGCGGCCCCTCGCCTGCCGCTCGCAAGCAGGGCGCTGGCCACAGTAGGAAACAGCAAGACTGAGAGCAGGCCGGCGCCTACCAGGGCAGCGGCGATGTCAGGTTGCAGACGCCCGGTACGTACTCCGATGTCGGTAATGGCGACCACCATCGGCAGTGCCGTTGCTGAGTACAGTGCGAAAGGCAACCACTCGTGCCGGGCGAGGTCGCGGCGATACAGGACGACCGGAGTGCCCCGCACTACCAAGAGCAAAAGCAGGAACAGCGGGGTCAGCAACACGGTTTTGGGGTTGCGCAGAAGCCCAGGAAGATCAAGGTTCATCCCGCTCACGACGAAAAAGAATGGCACCAGAAAGCCAAAGCAGATGGCTTCCGACTTGTACCGGAAAACCTTGCCTGCCTCGCCTCGGCTGGCAAGGCCCAGCACCATGCCCGCCGAAAACGCTCCTAATACGGACTCCAAGCCAATGGCCTGCGACAGGGTAACGAAAACGATCACCAGCAACAAGGACAGCAGCACGGGAAGCTGAGTGCTCGAGTGCATGGTGCGCTCCAGGAGTCGCAATACCCTGGGCGGCCGCAGTCCGAGGGCAACCAAGGCGACTGCCACGGAAAGAGCTACGAAGGCGGACATCAGGACAACTTCCTGCCATGCTCCGTAGATGCGCGTCAGCGCGACCGACACCAGCATGATCGGGCCGAATTCGCCTAGAGCGGCGGCTGCAAGTACGAAGCTGCCAAACCTGGTATCGAGATGCCCGGCGTCGCGCAGAATGGGCAAGAACGTGCCCATCGCAGTAGTGGTGAGCACTAGCGATACCATCAGCGGCGTCTGCATTTCCGGCAGCCAGTGAAGGACGGAGGCAGAGATGAGTGCGATCGCGAGTGAGATGATCCAGCCGCGAATGGCGAGTGAAAGAGGACGTCCCTTGACCTTTTGTAGGTCAAGCTCCATCCCCGCCATAAAAAACAATGCCGCCAGACCCGCCCGCTGGCCGAACCATTCCAGCAGGTCGCTGCTCTGGGCAAGATCCAGCCCGTGCGGTCCGATCAACATTCCGAACACCATCTCCCAGACCACAACGGGGACCCAAACCGGGCCGATGCGGACCTCGGCCAGCAACGAAGAGGAAACAGCAATGGCCATGACCACCAGCGCCGGATAGGCGGTCAGGTTCACGGCGTGCATGGGGCAGCATTGTACGCGAGAGTGTGCCTCACCTCGTCCGCATTATGACAGAGCGAGGTGAGGCACAGCAGGAGCAGCCTACGGTTGAACGGGTGGGAGCGTGTCGGAACCGGAGGTGTTCGGGAAGGTAGGATGGCCGAACCTCCCGCACTGATCCCCGTCCCGCCATAAGGATTGGGAGCAATGTCGAAGATGATGTTAGCGGGACGGGCAAGGTCGCCGGAGACGCCGCCTACGCCGGATAGATGATCGAGCCCAAGATTGTTGCGCACGCGCCAGGCGATATTGTGATCGGCGCAGGAGGTATCTCCGCTGACTCCAACGCCGCCAACAATCTTCTTGCCCGGCCCGTAGAGTGCCAGCCCCCGCCAAAAACATTGATTCCTCCAGTTCGGCTCCCCACCATGGGATCGTTGGCGGTGCCGTAGTTGGACGGAGGCCCTTGATAGGCGTTCCCGGTATCCACTGGATTACTGAGCTGCAGGCCGAAGAGACTGCCCTGGCTGCACAGCGGAGTACAGGTTAGCCGTGGAGAGCGCCAGGCCGTTGGCTTGCCCTGAGCCGCCGCTGTAGGAAGCGGAATCCAGGCTGAAGGCAACGCCCGCGTTGGCCTTCTGCGCCAAGATGACACGGCTGCCGGGCCATTGCGCAAAGCGATTGACGCCGGTAAAGGCGACTGCGCAGACAATGCCATCCTTGTCCACGATGGCGCCCCACATCTGGTTGTTCAATCCACTAATTTCGGTTGCGGTCGCGGCCGCCAGTGCGGCCTTCAACTGGCTGTAGTTGGGAAGGTTCTTACACCCGTCACTACCGCCCCTGTTATCGGCTCTGACTACGCCCATTGTGAACGTCAAAGCCAATGCCAGCGTGGCAGCGACATGCGAAACGTGCTTCTGCAATATGGTTGACTCCTTACGCAGAAATGGTGAACCCTGAAAATGGCACAAACTTACACCAGTCAGTCCCCCGTGCGATAGTCTAAAAGCGCGGGCCGGAGCCGATTCCAGGGAACATGTCGCAAAACCGCAACAGCTTCTGATTGGCACTCCAGTGCCACCCGGTCTACTATTTTTGTAGTATTTTGAGATGTGTATTGACTTTCGGGCGCACTACACAGTAGGCTTCTACAGCCCAATTGCTCGGCCCAATTGCTCAATTTGAATTGGAAGTAGTTCGTCGCCGTCTTGGGGCGGTGACGGTGCTTAGAACCTGCCTTTGACTAAAGTAACCACTTGAGGAGAAAAATGAAGCCACTGCGAATGCTTTTATTCGCCACGCTTGTGTTGTGTCTCGCCCTGGGCGTTGCCAGCGCGCAAACGTGGACACGCTTAACCAACTCACCCCCTGCCAACGTCGGTGCGGCGTTGGTCTTGACCGACGGAACCTTGCTGGTGCACGCGGAACAGCAGAACAGCGCAAACTGGTATCGCCTCACTCCGGACATCAACGGCAGCTATATCAACGGCACCTGGAGCCAGGTAGCTTCTCTGCCCTCCGGATATGCCCCGTTGTACTTCGCTTCCGCTGTGTTGCCGGACGGCCGTGTGGCTGTCGAAGGTGGGGAATACAACAACCTGCAAGCTCAATGGACGAACAAGGGCGCCGTTTGGGACCCGACCGTCAATGCACCACAGGGTCAGTGGACGACGGTAAGTCCGCCCAGTGGCTGGGGCAACATTGGCGACGCCCAGAGCGTGATCCTCACGAACGGGCAGTTCATGTTGGCCAATTGCTGCAGCAAGCAACAGGCTATAGCCGATAAGAATTACGTGCCCACCTGGACCAGCACGGGCGCGGGTAAGTTCGACGAGAACGACGAAGAAGGCTGGACGCTGCTGCCCGGCGGCAAAGTGCTAACTGTCGATGCCTATGTCAACAGCTACAACGGCACGGGCACGAACTCGGAAATCTACGATCCCAACAGCGGCGCCTGGACCACGGCCGGCAGCACTATCGTGCAACTGTGGGATTCGGCCAATGGCTGCGGCGGACAAGGCTCGGCTTCGTACGAAGAAGGCCCGATGGTGTTAATGCCAAATGGTACGGTGTTCGCCAACGGCGCCAACCGGTGCGGCGCTGGCCACACTTCCGTTTACAATGTCAGCGCAGGCACTTGGACAGCCGGTCCCGATTACGGATGCTCCGGATGCCCCTCCAACCTCGATACCGCCGATGCTCCGGCAGTTCTGCTCACCACCGGCAATGTGCTGGTGATGACCAGCCCAGGAGTTTTCGGCAATGGAGCTATCTTTTTTGAGTGGGATGGCACCAAGCTGAATCACGTTCCCGGTCCGCCGAATGCCCCGTCGGATTCGTCGTTCGTCGGACACCTGCTGATGCTTCCGACCGGCCAGGTGCTGTTCACCGATTTCAGCAACGATGTTGAGGTCTATACGCCGAGCGGAAACGTACTGACGAACCTGGCGCCTTCGGCCCTGCTGACGCAAGCTGTTCTGGCTCGCGGCAGCTCCTTCACACTGTTTGGCTATAAGTTCAACGGAGCCTCGCAGACGGTGGCCTACGGCGATGATTACCAGGCCGCCACCAACTATCCGATCGTACGCATCACCAACAAGTCCAGTGGGCACGTCTTCTATTGCCGCACCCACGGTCATAGCACCATGGCCGTCGGCTATCCCGGGCCCACCTACACTACCTTGCAGGTACCCTCCAACATGGAAACCGGAGCCAGCTACCTGGAAGTTGTCGCCAACGGAATCCCCTCAACGAAATATCCGATCGCGATCCAGTAACACCGGGTCATCCCGGTTCCCTTTCAGCGCCACGCTCTTCAACAGAGCGTGGCATTTTTTCTCGTACTCCACCGTCCGGGCGATTCCCGCCACAGGTTTGACTTCCACAGATATTCAGGATAGATTCTTCCATCCCAATTGCTCGACCAGAAACAAGGTGACATGTTTGTGGTCGTGGCGCCTGCCCGTTGTGCGTCGGAATCCGCCTTGGACCCCATTGTGAATTGAGGAGAAGAAATGACGAGTTTGCGAATGCCCGGATTCGCCGCGCTCGTGCTGTGTGGTGCAGTAACGCTCGCCACCTCGCAGTCGTGGCAGCCTTTGACCCACCAACCTAATTTTCCCGCCGGCGCGGCATTGCTGCTCACCGACGGCACGGTGATGGTCCATCATGAAGACGCCAATGACGGCTTTTCAGAGTGGTATAAGCTCACCCCCGACATCAACGGCAGCTACGTGAACGGAACCTGGTCGCAGGTGGCCTCGCTGGCGTCCAATTACGGCCCCCTGTTTTTCGCCTCTGCCGTGTTGCCCGACGGCCGCTTGATCATTGAGGGCGGAGAGCAGAATTTTGCCAATTACGTCTGGACCAACATGGGCGCAGTCTACGACCCTCTCACGAATGTGTGGACATCGATGAATCCCCCGGCCGGTTGGAGCAACATCGGCGATGCCTCCAGCGCGGTGCTGGCCAACGGGACTTTCATGCTGGCCAATTGCTGCACGACACAGCAGGCCCTGTTGAATGCCTCCACGCTCACCTGGACCTCCACGGGATCGGGAACATTTGACGAGAACGACGAGGAAGGATGGACCTTGCTGCCCGGCGGGAAAGTGCTGATCGTTGATGCGTATGTCGGTCACTTCGACCCCAATGGCACAAATTCCGAGCTTTACGATCCCAACACAGGCTCGTGGAGTAGCGCCGGCAGTACCGTGGTGCAATTGTGGGATTCCCATGGCTCCTATGAGGTCGGTCCAGCGGTGTTGCGGCCGGACGGCACCGTCTTTGCTACGGGAGCCAACGGAGCCGGCGCGGGCCATACCTCCATCTACGGCCTGAGCTCCGGAACCTGGACCCCCGGACCCGATTTCCCCAACGGCCTTGACATCGCTGACGGTCCAGCGGCACTGCTGCCCAACGGCAACGTGCTGATGATGACCAGTCCGGGGATCTTCGAAAATGGCGCGGTCTTCTTCGAGTGGAGCGGAAAAGCGCTGAACCAGGTTCCCGGCGTGCCTAACGGCTCCCAGGATTCCTCCTGGTATGGACACATGCTGCTGCTTCCGACGGGCCACGTTCTCTTCACCGACTACAGCAACGACGTCGAGATTTACAACCCTTCGGGAACCGCCTATCCGGGTCTCGCGCCCAGCGCGCTATTGACGAGTGCAGTCTTGCGCCGCGGCAGTTCCTTCGTTCTCTTCGGCTACAAATTTAACGGCGCTTCACAGGGAGCGGCCTACGGCGACGATTATCAGTCAGCCACTAACTACCCGATTGTGCGCATTACCAACAAGGGCACGGGACACGTCTTCTATTGCCGCACCCATGATCACAGCACCATGGCCGTGGGCTATCCCGGGCCAACGTACACGCACCTCGACATACCATCCAACATGGAAACCGGAGCCAGTGACCTGGAAGTTGTGGTCAACGGCATCGCGTCGCAGAAGTACCCGATTGCCATTCAGTAGCGGCCGGTTGGCTTGAGAAAAATGCACGGCGCCATTCTTCCCTGCGGAATGGGCGCCATCTGTTTTTGCGCTGAATGGGCGACCCCGTCATTGTGACGGAGCTAGCTGCCGCTGGAACCAAATCCCTTAGCGCCGCGTGCCGCCTCGGTCAATTCGCCCTCGACGACCTCGCCGGCCAGAAATGGATGCTCAAGCAACTGCGCGACTTTGTCGCCCTCGCGGAAGGTGTATGGTTCGTCGCCGAGGTTCTCCATAAGTACGATGATTTCGCCCCGGTAGCCGGCGTCGATGACTCCAGCGTTGCACATCAGCCGCTTGCGGGCGAGGCCGGAGCGTGTCTTGACTATGCCGCCCGCCGCGGGAATGAACTCTATCGCGATGCCGGTGCGCACACCGGCAGCGTCGTGCGCGGCAATGGTCACATCTTCGCAGCAGTAGAGATCGTATCCAACGTCCTCGCCGGGATGGGCGACGGTGGGCAGAGTCGCGTCAGGTGAGAGGCGCTTCACTTTCAGCATAGCTACATCACCGTCGGCACCGTAATCCCCATCACTCCCAGCACGCTGATCAGCTCGCGACGCACCACCGCTGCTGTGGCCAGCAGGAACCTCTTCCGCCCTTCGTCGGCTTCGGTCAGGATGTGGTGCCGATGATAGAAGTTATTGAACTGCTGCGCGAGTTGGAACGCATGTTTGGCAGCGAACGCCGGTTCGGTCGTCGCAATGCACTGCTCAATGACGGCCGAAGTCTTCCCTGCCAGCAGCCAGAGCGTCCAGATTTCGGTGCCGCTCTCGTCCGCGAAATAGCGGGTGTAGTCCACATCGGCAGCGAGCGCGTATTCCGGACTAACGTCCGCCTTGCGAAAGATGTTGGTCGCGCGCACCACAGCATACTGAGCATACGGCCCAGTCTCGCCCTCGAAGGCCAGCGCCTCACCGAAGTCGAACGCGATGACCGACTGCTTGGTGAACTTCAGCATGAAGTAGCGCAGCGCGCCGATGGCAATCTGCCGGCTGATCTTCAGGCGTTCCTGCTCCTCGCGGTTGGGATGCCGGTCGTTCACCTCCTTCTTCGCCGCTGCAATCAGCGCATCGAGCAGGTCATCTGCCTTGACGCCAAATCCCTTTCGCCCCGAAACCTCGATGTACGCCTTGTCACGGTCCTCGTCGCCGACTTCGTAACCCAGCTCCCTGGCGCAGCCCGGCGTGAGCGCGACCATCTCGTAGGAAAAGTGCTTGTAGTGCGCGGCTTGCTCGGTGTAGCCCAGCAGCCGGAGCGCCTCAATTACCGTGTTCTGCGGATCGCTTTGCCGCGAGTCGATCACATTGTAGGTGGCCGACACGCCGCCAAAATGCGGATGATCTGCTTCACCGCGCTCGGCCGAAATCCATACATCATGGCCATTGGGGTAGCGATAGAACCTGCCATAACCGAAGTCGCGCCCCAGCAGCCCGAACTTCCACAGGTGATAGGCGATGTCCTTGCCGACATAGCCCACCGTTCCGTTCGAGCGCACGATGACTTTGGCGTCTTCGTCGGGGCCGGTCTTCTCTTCCTCAGAACCACCCTGCCAGTGCTTGGGCCGCTTCATCACCCAGCATCCCTTGTTCTTCCCCTCGGTCTCGAAATAGAGTACGCCCTTCTGCTTCAGCATCTCGAAGGCCGCCTCCCAGAAGTGCAGGTGCAGGATTTCACTCTCCCGCGGCAGGAAGTCGTACTCGATGTTGAGCCGGTTCATGGTCTCGAGATGACGCCGCAGAACCGCTGTCGAGATGAGACTAGCGATCTCTGCCATCTCATTGCCACCCTGCTCGATGGCATGCAAAATCTCGAGTCTAACTTTAATGTTGTCCCGGTCCTGCTCATACCACTGCGAGACGTGCGCGTAGAGGTCCCAGCAGTGGTAATCGAAGCGCGGATGCGAGGCGATCAGTTCCGCAATTTCCTGCTTCGACTTCTTCTCCAAGTGCGTGAAGCCAACCACGACGTCGGCCACCTGCACACCCGTGTTGTCAATGTAATTTTGGACGTCAACCGCGTGACCGGCAGCCCGCAGCAGCCGCACGAAGGTATCGCCGAGGATGGCGTTGCGCAGATGACCAATGTGAGCCGCCTTGTTGGGGTTGATGCTGGTGTGCTCGACCAGAATCTTGCCGCTGACATCGGCTGCGCCTTCGGCTTCATGGCTCGTGATTTCAGGCTGTGCTTTGCCGCTGGCTAAAGCCTTCGCCGCTTCATCCCTCTTGAGCCGGGCATTGATGTAGCCGGCGCCAGCCACCTCGAGCTTTTCGAAGCCGTCCGGCAGAGGCATCTGGGCGGCAATCTCTTCGGCGATTTTGCGCGGAGGTTTGCGCAGTCGCTTCGCCAGCTCGAACGACGAGGGTAGTGCGAATTCGCCCATCTCTACCGACGGTGGCTGATCAATGACGACATTGGCCAGCTCGATCTGGTACTTCTCGCGGAGGAAAGAACGCACCGCGTTCGCGAGTTGTTTCTGACGTTCCAGGTACACGATTGCTCTTCGCTGGTCTTGGTCTCTCTGTGGCGAATCGGAATGCGTGATTGTAGCAAACGCGCAAAGCGCCAGGTTTGACGCTCCCCGACGCCTTACCTATGATGAACTTTACTCATTGCGGTTTCTTTGGGCGCGTGTTTCGTGCGATTCGAGCGGCCCCATGCGCATTGCCTATCTCGATTGCTTCTCCGGCATCAGCGGCGACATGTTCCTCGGCGCCCTGCTCGACGCCGGAGTTCCGTTCGAGCTGCTCCAGAAGACGGCTGCCGCGTTGAACGTTGGAGCAACGCTGCAGCCTTCGCGTGTTCATCGAGCAGGTATTTCCGCCACGAAACTTGACGTCGTGGTGAACGGCCAGAAGGATCAGCCGCGCGAAGAATTCTGGAGTCAAAGGGATGCCCAGGGCGAGCCCAGCCATCCCCACGAAACACATGCGGTCGCGCACCTGCCCTTGAGTGCGATCTTGCGGATCATCGAAGACGCTAAGATCAGCGACCGCGCAAAACGGACCGCCGGCAAGATCTTCAGCGCTTTGGGTGCGGCAGAAGCCAAGGTCCACAACGTTGACATCGAAGATGTCCAGTTCCATGAAGTTGGCGCCGCCGACGCTATCGTGGATATTGTCTGCGCCGCGGTTGGCGCGGAGGCTCTCGCTGTCGGGCAATTCCTGTGCTCGCCGCTCAACGTGGGCGGCGGAACCATCGCGTGCGCGCACGGAGTTTTTCCCGTACCCGCTCCCGCGACTCTTGAGTTGCTGCAGGGCGCACCTATCTATTCCGGCGACATTCAAAAGGAGCTGGTGACACCGACCGGTGCGGCCATCGTCAAAGTCTTAGTTGCAAGCTTCGGACCACGGCCGGTGGTGACCACCAAAACGATTGGATACGGCGCCGGGGCGCACGACTTCTCCGGCCAGGCCAACGTGCTGCGCATCAGTGTTGGCGAGGTCCGGGCTGGCACAAGCCTTGTCGAAGAGGAGATTTCTATTCTGGAGGCGAACCTCGACGATCTCAATCCGCAACTCGTCGGCTACATCGTTGATCGTGCTCTCGCGGAAGGTGCCCGCGATGTTTTCACCACTGCGGTTCAGATGAAAAAGAACCGCCCTGGCACGCTGCTGACCATCCTGGCGCGGCCGGAGCACGAGGAGAAGCTGCGCGCGCTCCTGTTTCGCGAGAGCAGCACCCTGGGCGTTCGCACTCGCCACGAGAGGCGTCATGCTCTGCTGCGCCGTCACGAAGCGGTCGTCACGCCGTGGGGTGAAGTGCGCATGAAGGTCGCCGGCGTCGACGGCACGGTTTCGCAGTATGCGCCCGAGTATGAAGACTGCCGGCACATTGCAGTCACGCATCACCTCCCGCTCAAGACGGTGATGCAGGAAGCCATACGTTTGTATTTGGATCGAAAGAATGGATAACCCGGGAAAGTTCTACATCACCACGCCCATTTACTACGTAAACGCCCGGCCGCACATCGGCCATACGTATACCACGGTGGTGTGCGACACCATTGCGCGCCGCCAGCGCATGATGGGCAGGGATACCCGGTTCCTCACCGGCACCGACGAGCACGGACAGAAGATCGAGCGCTCGGCCGCGGCTGCCGGCTGTTCGCCGCGCGAGTTCGTGGACAAGATCGCCGGCGAGTTCCGCGCCCTGTGGGATCGGATGAAGATCACCTACGACGACTTCATCCGCACCACTGAACCACGGCACATGCGCGGTGTGCAGGCCCTTTTCACACGCCTGCAGGAGCGGGGCTACATCTACAAGGGCTCCTACAGCGGGCAGTATTGCGTCTTCGACGAGCTTTACGTTGACGCCGCGGGACCGGGTTCGCCCTGTCCTGAGTGCGGCCGCCCAACGGAAACTGTCCATGAGGAGAATTACTTCTTCAAGTTGTCGGCGATGGAAGGACCGCTGTTGAAGTATTACCAAGAGCATCCCGACTTTATCCGTCCCGACACCCGGCGCAATGAAGTGATTGCCTTCGTCCGCAGTGGCCTGCGCGATCTCTCCGTCAGCCGCACTTCGTTCAAGTGGGGCATCCCAGTGCCCAACGACCCCAAGCACGTGATTTACGTCTGGCTGGATGCTCTGGCCAATTACATGACTGCCATCGGCTTCGGCTCCCACGATCCCAAGGATCAGGAAAAACTGCATCGTTACTGGCCGGCCGATGTGCACATGATCGGCAAGGAGATCGTGCGCTTCCACTGCGTCTATTGGCCGGCGTTCCTTCTGGCTGCCGAGCTGCCGTTGCCGAAGTCGATCATCGCGCATGGCTGGCTGCTGTTCGAAGAGAGCAAGATGTCGAAGTCGCGCGGCAACATCGTGCGCAGCGAGACCATCCTCGACACCCTCGGTGGCGATGCCCTGCGTTACTTCCTGTTGCGCGAGATCGTCTTCGGGCAGGACGGTTCGTTCAGCTTCGACGCGCTGGTGCAGCGCTACAACGCCGATCTGGCTAACGATCTGGGCAACCTGTCGAGCCGCACCCTCAGCATGATCACCCGCTACTTCGACGGCGAGGTGCCCTATCCTTCGCCCAGCGGGCGCACCCCCGCAGACGAAGCCATCGGCACGCTGGCCGAGCAAACCATCGCTGATTTTCACGCCCAGTTCGAGCAGTTCCAGCTTTCGCGAGCGCTGGAAACAGCGTGGTCACTGGTGGCGGCGGTAAACAAATACATCGTGGAAAACGAGCCATGGGCGGTCGCTGAACGCGACGACCAAGACTCACGCGCGCGCCTTGCGACCATCCTCTACACCTCAGCCGAGGCACTGCGCATCGTCGCCGCGCTGACGCATCCAGTGATTCCCGACGCCACGGCACGCATCTGGACGCAGCTTGGCCTGGGCGAGATTACCGAACTGGAGCTGAGCACGCTCGCCTGGGGACAGCTGCCGCTGGGGACCAGGCTCAGCAAAGTCGAGCCTGTCTTCCCTCGTGCAGACAAGAGCACGATCGAAAGGATGCAGCAAATGGAGCAACAACGCTCGGCGGAGGGCGCTGGCAAAGAGACAACAGGCACCGAGGCTCAGTCGGTTCCAACGGGCGCGGAGCCTATCCCGCGGGCAAAAGAAGCAGCCTCGACACCGTCTACACCCGCGCCTGCCACTGCCGACACCAAGATTACGATCGACGACTTCCTCAAGGTCGAGTTGCGCGTGGGCGAAATCAAGGTTGCTGAAAAGGTGAAGGGCGCCGACAAGCTCCTGCGCATGGAGGTTGACATCGGCACGGAAGTCCGGCAGATCGTTGCCGGCATCGCGAAAGCTTACGAGCCAGAAAAGCTCATCGGCCGCAAGGTCGTGATCGTCACCAATCTGCAGCCCCGCAAGCTGCGCGGTCTGGAATCGAACGGCATGATCGTGGCTGCATCCTTCGGCGAAGACGGCCAGCCGGTGTTGGCAGGGTTCCTGGAGGATGTGCCGGTGGGGGCAAAGCTGAAATAGTGGCTAGTGGTCCGTGGCTAGTGGATAGTTGTGCTTGTGAACTGTCCGCCAGCCACTGACCACTATCCACTAGCCACTGATGTACACCGACTCCCATGCCCATCTCGATGGCAAGCGCTTCGATGCCGACCGCGCCGAGGTCCTGGCTCGGGCGCAGCAGGCCGGAGTTACGACTATCCTCGCCATCGGCAATGGAGATGGCCCAGGTACGGGCACGCTCGATTGCGCCATCAAACTCGCCCGGGAGCAGCAAGGCATTTACGCCACAGTGGGCATCCATCCGCACGAGGCAGCGCTCGCGAAGCAGGAAGAATTTACCGAACTTGAACGCTTGGCCCGCGATCCCAAAGTCATCGCCTGGGGCGAGATCGGGCTCGACTACTTTTACGACCACTCGCCGCGTGACGTACAGCAGCGGGTCTTCCTGCAGCAGATGGAAATGGCGCGAGCCGCCGAGCTCCCCATCGTGATTCACTGTCGCCCGTCGGACAACAGCGAGAACGCCTGGGATGACCTGCTGGACCTCATCCGCCAGAACTGGGCCACCGCCGGACTCGGCGGTGTCCTCCACTGCTTTACGGGGACCGTCGAACACGCGCGCGCGGCGTTGGATCTAGGCTTTGTGATCTCGTTTGCCGGCAACATTACCTATCCCAAGGCACAGAACATTCGCGATGCAGCCAGCATGGTTCCCCTCGACCGCATGTTCATCGAGACGGATTGTCCCTACCTTGCGCCCATGCCGCATCGTGGCAAACGCAACGAACCAGCATACGTGATCGAGACTGCCCGGCAAATCGGTGAACTGCATCAATGCTCAGCGGAAGAGATCGGGCGCCAAGCCTCGCAAAATTTTCTTCGGTTCTTCCGGCTGCCGCAATCCGACTGAGGTGCTACGCTCGCTGGCCGGTAGGTCGGGCCCGTCCCCGACGCTTCCCGCAATAGACGCCTCTCTTGTTACACTGGTTTGCTTATGGCTGAATCCTTCGACATCGTCAGCAAGGTGGATTTGCAGGAAGTCTCCAACGCCATCCAGCAGGCGCTTAAGGAAGTCCATACGCGCTACGATCTGAAGGACTCGAAGTCCGACATTCAGATAGACGGCAAAGAGGCGCTGGTCCTGACTTCCGCCGATGATTTCAAGCTGAAGGCGGTCAACGACGTGTTGCAGGGCAAGCTGGTGAAACGTGGGGTGCCGCTGAAGGCGCTGACCTATGGCGCCATCGAAGAGGCGGCCGGCTCGACCGTGCGCCAGCGCATCTCCATGCAGCAGGGGATCCCCATCGAGAAGGCGCGAGAGATCGTCAAGCTCATCAAGAACTCGAAGAAAAAAGTGCAGGCTGCCATCCAGGGCGATCTGGTTCGCGTCAGCGGCAAAGACCGCGATACACTGCAGGAAATCATCGCCCTGCTGCGCCAGAGTGATTTCGGTATTGACATGCAGTTCACGAATTACCGGTCCAACTGACGGGGCAACCACTTGAACACGGCCGTAGTCCACAACGCCAAGGAAGTATTCGACCTGCTGCACGACGACCTTGCTGCCATCGAGCGCGAGTTCGGCCGCGACACGGTCTCGGGCGTGCATGCGATTACCGACATAGGTGAATACCTGCGCGCTGGCGGTGGCAAACGTCTGCGTCCGGCCTTGTTGCTGCTCTCCTGCAAGCTGATGAACTACACCGGCCACGGCGCCATCAAACTGGGTGCTGTAGTGGAGATCATCCACACCGCAACGCTGGTCCACGACGACATCATCGACGAAGCCCAGACCCGGCGTGGACGCCCCGCCGCCAACACCCAGTGGGGCAACGCGAAGTGTGTGCTCGCCGGCGACTGGCTCTACATGCAGGCCTTCAAGATCGCCGTGCAGGAACGGAACTTCCAGGTCCTTGACACGCTCATCGAGCTCACCCAGGCCATGGTGGAGGGCGAGCTGCTGCAAATCGAGCGGCTGGGCAAGGCCATCACCATGGACGAACACTTCGAGCTGATCTACCGCAAGACGGCGTGCTTGTTTTCTGTCTGCATGAAGCTGGGAGGAATTCTGGCCGGCGCCAACGACGGGGTGCAGCAGCGGCTCGCCGATTATGGCCGCAACCTCGGCATGGCCTTCCAGATCGTGGACGACGTGCTCGACCTCACCGCTTCGGAAGAGGTCCTGGGGAAGCCGGTGGCCAGCGACTTGCGCGAGGGGAAGGCCACCATGGCGGTGCTGCACGCGCTGCAGCACTGCACGCCGGAAGAGCGCGGCATGATTGAATCCGTTCTCAGCAACGCCGGCTTCAACGGCATCACGCCCGCTGATATTGTGGCCGTCCTTAAGCGCCATGGCTCCATTGATGCTGCTCATGCGCGTGCTGTAGAGTTCTCCAACAAGGCGCGCGAGGCCATCTGCACCTTCCCTGATTCGCACATCAAACGTGTGCTGCTCTGGGTGCCGGAGTTCGTGGTGGAGCGGGAGAGCTGAAGGAAGCCTGCCGCCTTTCGGCTTGCTCAGGCAAGGCTTTAGCGCCGCGTCAGAGTGCTCGTAAAGAAACACGCCTTTAGGCCTGGATACTTACCGAAACGGGGAAAAGGCGCTGGATTCGCGAAGGGCGAAAGGCGAAGAGCGAAAAGCGTGCACCCGAAAAGCGCGCTACACTTCCCTCATGGCCGCTCCGCAAGAAGTCGAAATTAAGTTCCTCGTCCCCGATCCTAATATCCTGGAAAGAAAGCTTGAAAAGCTGGGCTTCACGAACGCAACCGCGTCCACGCATGAGGTCAATACGCTTTACGATTTACCTGGCCACAAGCTGCGGCACGAGGGCGAACTGTTGCGCCTGCGTGATTACGGTGGCAACTGGAGGCTCACCCACAAGGCGAAGGTGAAGCTCGGGCGCCACAAGTCGCGTGCTGAGCAGGAAACTGGAATATCAGACGGAAAGCAGATGGACGCCATTCTGCGCGCGCTTGGCTACTCTCCGGTGTTCGTCTATGAGAAGTTTCGCGCCGAGTGGAGCGACGGCGAGGGCCATGTCGTGCTCGATCACACGCCCATCGGCAACATCGCCGAGATCGAGGGCAAATCGCGCTGGATTGACCGCATCGCTCGCGAGCTTGGTCTGACGCCGTCAGACTACATTACCAAGTCCTACGCGGAGCTCTTCTTCGACTGGAAACGTCGCACCGGCAGCAACGCCGCCACCATGACATTCCGCGAAGTGGGTGGCGCAAGGAAGCGTCGAGCCAGAAGAAAGGCAGCATCCATCCAGAACTCATCGCATAATTCGTTTCAGCTACGTATGAGGCCACCACCTTGACAGGCTGGGCGCCCAGCCTTTCTTTCAATACTCGGCTCGCGATGTCAAGGCCGCAGGACCTCACTGCTAAGCATCCGGGGATATCTAGACCGTCATACACGGCAGCGCGGAATGTCTAATCGGGGTGGGGTGTGCGCGGGGACAGACGAGCATTTTGTTTCGTCCCTGAAGGGCTGGGATCCAATGTCCCTCCTAGACAGCACTCCGACTGCGGCTGGGCTGGATGTTTCATCCTTTCCTGACTCTGCTCCAAGCAACTCCCGATCAGCTTCTCCCGCGCAATTTCACGATTCGTGTCCTCACGCAGACTGCTAGGCGCTCGTCTATCATTTTCCGTCTCGCAAGGCGGCACCGCAGCGACTCCATGTTGATCCTCCTCAATGAGACAAGCCTGCGAAGTGGCGCCTTCGCTCAGAATCTACTCGTTTCCGACGAGCGCAATAAAACGAGGGCTGCCGCTTTAGCCGCCCTCCAGACTACATGCAACTGCAGTTCATTTCGTGTTCAAAGTCTTGATCTGAAACTGCTCCAGGTCGATCCACTTCATGCTGAGCAGCGACCAGAAGTCGGAGGCCAGATGGTTGGTGACGTAGTCGTACGGCATCCAGCCATAGCCGGCGTTGCCCCAGGTGTTGCCCCAGGGGTTGCGGATCAGCAGCGCTCCGGTGGTCGCCTTGTGGGAGACCAGGTTGGTGATCTTCACGTTGTCGTCATATCCAACGGCCACCATGGCATGGCCCCAAATCGCTTTCTCGCCGGGTGCAGGATAAGGGAAGGCGCCCTTGACGTCGGCCTAGTTCCACGACGGGAAGCCGTAGAAGCCGAACATGGAGGGAATGCCAGCGGCCAAGTAAGTCTTCACCGTATTCAGGATAGTGGCCGGTGGAGGCGGATTCTTCCACGGGTCATGGCAGAAATAGGAGATGCCCTCGAAGTTGTCGGCCATCTCATAAACAAAGACCGTGGGTTCGGTGTCAAAGGTCCGCTCGCCGGCCAGGCCGGGTTCCTGCTGGTCGGTGTACGGCCAGTAGGGCTCGGGCGGAACGCCGAACAGAGCCAGAGCGGACATGGTGGTGCGCAGGAAGGCGCCGGTGTCGCCTGTCCAGCCCAGGAGGTTGCGGGCGGTCTTGTAAACAAAGAGGCGTGAGCCGTCGATGTACTTGCCAAAAGCGCGTTTCTCAAAATACTCGACGATGCCGACCGCCGCATTGGCGGTGCAGGAGCCGAGCGTCATCTGGTTCTCAACCGGCGAGCACCACGGCCGCAGATCCACTTGGGTGGGCGGCGCGCCTACAGCTTTGGCCTTGGTCTTGGCGACGCCCAGTTTCGCTATGTTCTCGACCATCTTAAGGACGGCCGGATGCTCTGCCGTGTAGTCGCGCAGGTCCGGCAGGTCGGGGATCCACCCCGTTCCGATTACCTCCCTGGTGTCGGGCATCTCAACATAACCAAACGATGGGAACGGCCTGACAACCGGTAGCGCGCTAATTTCGGGCTCTTTGGTGATCGTGGGAGGGACCATGACAGGCATGCCAATTCTCCTTTCCGACGGGGGGACCTCCGGTGAGCGCACAGCATTGGGTCAAGACAAGCCGGAACGAAGAAGGAAAGAGCTTGCGGCCGCGTCGCCCCGTCCTGCTTCCTTCCGGCCTGCACGTCGGAGAAGGAGAGGGGAGCCGCCTCGCCTGTGGCGCGGGGGTGATTGCGGGTGCCCGCAATGCGGCTGTCTCAAAGCTCGTGGCCTGGGGCCGTAATGAGCCTGAATTTCTTCGCCTCAGCTCGCGCAGGCTTGGCGTCCCTTCGCAAGGCAGTATCCTGCTTGCAGCAGGCACGCGCAAGGTCAAGTGTCACATCAGAATGTGATAGGGACCAAATCGGGAAGAAGCGGATGCAGCGGAAATCCCGCCATTCCGGCGGGGCAGCGCCCCACGCCACTCCGATAAGATGGACGCATGTCTCACGACGCAGAGCATCGCATCCCTCCCGGCCAGTACCTTCTGATTGATGCGGATGACACGCTGTGGGAGAACAACATCTACTTCGAGCGCGCCATCGCCAATTTCATTTCGTTTCTCAACCATCACGAGTACACGCCCGACCAGGTGCGCGCGGTGCTGTACGACGTGGAGCGTGACAACATTCGCCAGCATGGCTACGGCATGCAGAGCTTTGCGCTGGCGCTGGTGAAATGCTTTGAGCAGTTGTCGGTGGAACCGCTTACACCGGCGCTGCATGAAACCATTCACGGTTTCGCGTACGCTATCGCTGAGCATCCCATGGAGGTCCTGGCCGAAGTGCCGGAAACGCTGGCTGAACTGGCGGGGCGTCATCATCTCTTCCTGGTCACCAAAGGCAACTTTGCCGAGCAGTCAGGGAAGGTGGAACGCTCGGGGTTGAAGGAATATTTCACCGCCGTCGAAGTTGTGGGGGAGAAGGACGCTGCGACCTACAAGAGTGTGGTGGAAAAGTACGAGCTGCCGCGCGAGAGCACGTGGATGATTGGCAACAGCCCGAAATCGGACATCAATCCCGCGCTGGAGGCCGGACTGCACGCGGTGTTTGTGCCGCATCACAATACCTGGATGTTGGAGCGTGACGATCTGCGTCCCGAAGCGGGTGACGGCCGCCTGTTGCAGGTGGAGAGCTTCGGGAAATTAAGGGCAGTGTTCTGACAAGTCAGGAGCAGCCGGCGGTCGCGCCAGCAGCGAGCACGTTGTATAGTCAATCTTTTATTTCAATCAAACCGACGGATTCCTGCCTATGCGAACCAAACTCATCGCTGCCAACTGGAAGATGTACAAGACGCCAGAACAAGCCGCGGAATTCTTCCGCGCATTTCTGCCGATGGTCGCGGATCACACGCGCGACGAGATCGTCGTCTGCCCGCCGTTCATTGATTTGTGGGTGGCCGTCGAGGCTGCAGCCGGCTCCAACGTTGCCATCGGTGCACAGAATGTGCACTGGGAGAAAGAGGGCGCCTTCACCGGCGAAATCTCCGTGGTGATGCTGAACGCGCTGGGCGTCGCGCACGTCATCATCGGGCATTCGGAGCGGCGGCAGTACTTCAACGAGACCGACGATACGGTAAACCGCAAGCTCAAGACCTCGCTGGAAAACGGCTTTACGCCCATCGTGTGCGTGGGCGAGGTACGGGAGGAGCGCGAGGCCGGGCTGACCGAGGACGTTCTGCGCCGGCAGTGCACCCGCGCATTTCACGGCATCTCGGCACGAAAGGCCGCCAAACTTGTCATTGCCTACGAGCCGGTGTGGGCGATTGGAACTGGAAATACATGTGCGCCACAACTTGCCTCCGATGCACACCAGGTGATTCGCCACGAGGCGGAAAAGGCGTTCGGCAAGGAGTTCTCCGAGGGGCTGCGCATTCTGTACGGCGGCAGCGTTAAGCCGGACAATGTTTCGACGCTGATGGCCGAGGAAGAGATTGACGGCGCGCTGGTGGGCGGAGCCAGCCTGGAGGCGGAAGGGTTTACCAAGATCGTGAAGTATTGAGCGGCGTTTGTATCGGAAGGACTGGCTACGATCTACCAAATCCTGTTGATTCCAGACGAGTCAAACATCCGCTCATTGCTGACCAATGGCATGTTTTCAGCCCATGCTGCGCAATGAGCATGCGATCAAACGGATCCTGGTGAGGCCCTGGCAGGCTGCCGGCCGTCACGCGCCGCCATTTTGCTATACTTAAATCTGCCTCTACGTTTCTGCTGGGAAGCCGCGGTGCTCTGAATCCGGCTGTGCGGAAGTGGTGAAATTGGCAGACACACCATCTTGAGGGGGTGGCGCCGAAAGGCATGGGGGTTCAAGTCCCCCCTTCCGCACCATACCTCACCCAGGTAGTCGCCAACGACATTCGAGAGATTAGCGGCGGAATCTGTGCCTTGGGCGCAGCCGCCGGAAGCGAGAGTTGAGAGTTCCATGGTCGTTCTGATTACGGTTATTCACGTCATCGTTTGTGCGTTTCTCATCACCGTGGTGCTGCTGCAAAGCGGCAAGAGCGCCGATATCGCCGCGGCCTTTGGCGGCATGGGCAGCCAGACCGCCTTCGGTACCCGCACCGCCGCAACCGTGCTGACCAAGGCCACCACCTGGGCGGCCGTCATCTTCATGCTCACGTCCATCTCGCTGTCGGTGTACGCTTCGCGCGCCGGACTGGCCAGCCGGTCGGTACTGGGAAGCTCGTCCTCGGCACCGGCCAAGTCAGCGCCGGCACAGAAGCCGCCCGCACCGGCACCGGCGGCACCGGCGGCACCGGCTAAGTAGCTCGGTCCGCAATGCTGTCTATCCTCCGCATGGCGGGGGTTTTCTTATTGTGTCCGCGGCTCTTCGTGACAAGCGCAGCGAAGCATGCCACTTCTTGTAAGAGCCGTTACCCTATCCCTAAACAAAAGATCCCTCGCGGACTGAAGTCCGCTCGTGATGACAATTCGTTTGAAAGGAATTCCACCGACTCAGCTCACCAGGTAATCCAGCGCCTGTTCCCGAGTGGCGAAGATGGGAATCTCGCGCGCAGAAAAGCTCTGGATGGAGTCATGCAGTGCTTTGGGCAAGTTCGCATTCGCCACCCACGCCGCCCGCTTCAGGTGGGGACGATCGAAGACCGCGGCGATCTTCACGTGCTCAACCGATTCGCGAGTGAACTGAGCGCGGCTGAAATCCCCCAGCAGCAGGACCGAACCCGGCGGCTCCTGGGTGACGGTCTCCGGCAGTTGGTCGGCGATCACGGCCATCTCTTCGGAAGTACAATCCGTACAGTCCACCAGCAGAATGCGCTGCTCCCGATGGGTGATAAAGCGGATACGATCCATGGCTGCTCCCGTATCGCGAATCGGTGAGCGCAGTTTACGTCAGAAGCTGGGCCGACTCAAGCGAACGAAGCGGGGTGAACCGCCAACGCCTTCATGGTAGGGTGGAACCATGATTCACGAGATTTTTCCCGTAGGGCCACTGCAATGCAACTGCTCCGTCATCGGCGACGAGCAGACCAGGGAGGCCATGGTCATTGACCCTGGCGACGATGTCGAAGATGTGATGGCCATCGTGCAGCGTCATGGTCTGACGGTGAAACAGATTGTCATCACGCACGCGCACATTGACCACATCGGCGGCGCTACCACGCTGAAGCGGCTGACAGCTGCTCCCATTCTGCTGAACCAGAACGACGATACTTTGCTGAAGATGCTGGGCGTGCAGGCAGCCTGGATCGGCATGCAGCAGCCGGAGAAGGTCACGATTGACGCCAGCCTGGGCCAGGGCGACAAGGTCAGCGCCGGCAGCCTGACCGCGGATGTGCTGCACACGCCCGGCCACACCGAGGGCAGCATCTGTCTGTACTTCGCACCGGAAAAGAAGCTGATCGCGGGGGACACGCTGTTTGCGGGCTCGATCGGCCGTACCGATTTGCCCGGCGGCTCATACGAGAAGATCATGCAGTCGCTACAAGGGCCGGTGCTGGCCCTGCCCGATGAGACGATTGTCGTGCCCGGACATGGCCCGCTGACCACCATTGGCCAAGAGCGGGAGACGAACCCGTTTCTGGTGAGGTGAGGAGAGGCCACTGCGTCGCCAGTCGCTTTTCGCTCTTCGCCGGAATGAGTTGTGCTGATCCTGGTTTTGTACGAACCACGCGAAGCTTCTCGGAAAACGTTTGCCAAACCTCCAGATCCCGGTCGTTCCTCAAGAAGTGCCCCCGTGTCTTGCTCTGGCAAAAAGCGAAAGGTGAACAGCGAAGAGCGCATCCTTTTCCACCACCAGCTCCCGCTTGAACAACCCACGCACAATCAGGCTCTGCGGCACTAACAGCACCAGAAGGTAGGACAGAATCGTTCCCCCGATGACACCTAGGGAACCGATATGCTGCACCAGTGCAATCGAAAGAGCAACATTGACGACGGCGGCGAGGATGGACAGCACGGCTTGTTCGCGAGTGCGATTCAAGGCCGATAGCAGGCAGGATTCGACGCTCATGAACCCGCTGATGAGCGCCCATAACCCCATGGCCAGCAACAGGTAGCCTGACGGCACCGCGGACGGGCCGATCCACAGCCGGATCAGGGTCCGCCCAAACATCACAAACACGACAGCGCAGGCCAGATTGAGAGCGACGATTGCTTTCATGGTCAGGGAGAAGGTGCGGCGTATCCAGCCAAAGTCGCGACGGGCGTACGCCTCCGCGTAGGCCGGCCAGAGCGCGGGGAAGATCAGCGATTGCAGCACGGCAGCCAGTCCCACCAGTCGCCAGGTAACGCTGTATGGCGTGACCTCCGCGGCGCCAAGATAGTGGCTCACTACCAGATTGTCGGAGCTGAACACCACGACGGCCGCCACCTGGATGAGGAAGAAGGACGCGCCGGAGCTCAGCAGTTCGCGGATGGCGAGGCCATCCAGCAGCGAAGGACGGGGCAGCAGCCAGGGCTTGGCCCAGGCGACGGTCACCAGCAGCGTCGCCAGGCTGGCAAGAGTGAGGCAGCCCGCCGACATGACGAACAGCATCGGCATGGAGACGCGCAGCGCGATGCCCAGCGCCAGTCCGGCAACGCTGGCGACAGCGCCCGTGCACACGGCGAAGTTGTTGCGGTGGAGCTCCTGATAGCCGGCGAGCAGCTTGCCGGCGAGGTTGCATGGCAGGCCGAGAAGCATCAAAGTCGCACTGGCGGCCACGGTGGAGGTGACCTCGGAGGCGCGCAAGTTGGCGCTAACGTTGAAGAGCGCGATCCAGTTGATACGCGGACAAAAACACGCGAAGGCGGCGCCAGCGATGACTGCCACTCCCGCGGTCAGCGCCAAGGCGTTGGTGAAGTAGCGCGCGGCAGAGGACTTGTCTTGCAGAGCGAAGGCTCGCGAGATGTGGTTGGTCAAGGTATTGGCGATACCGAGATCGAGCAGGTTGATCCAGACAGCAGTGGAGGCGATGGTAGCCCAAACACCGTAACGCTCGGGCCCGAGATAGCGCACGGCAAGGGGCAGAGAAACCAGGGTCAGCGCCGAGGAGAGCAATCGCGCGGCCGCCCCCGACCATACGGCATGGAAGATGCGGCGATAGCGAGAGGTCAGGAAGAATTCGACCATCGCATCCCCGGAACGGCTCCTTGATAGCGAGCCAGGACTTCGGTTATCGGGGTCCTTCGACTCCGACTGAAGTCCTCGCTCACGATGACAGCCTTGATGTGGGTTGACTTTCCGCCGCCCAGCATCGCCTGCGCTGCGATGACCACTTCTTCGACCGGCACAGTGGTAATGCAATGCGGCCCTGCAACGCGGCAGCCGTCGCGACAGGCGTCCAATCCGGTGGCCGGTTGCAGAACACGCGCGCTGCGGCAATAGGGGCCAAACCGCAGGGGGCTGTTAGCGTTAATGGGATCCCCGTTGCGCGGATGCCGCGAGATGACGATGGTTTTGCAGTCCATCGCGGCAGCCAGATGCGCGGGGCCGCTGTCGTTGCCGAGGAAGAGGTCGCAGCGCTCCAGAACAGCACAGACCTGGCGCAGCGCCTTGCCGGCTAGAATCAGTGGCGGGCAGAAGAGCAACGTGGCCAGCCGCTGCGCGTCCTGCTCTTCGCCGGAGGAACAGACAATGACGGGCTGCAGCAGGAATTGCTGGCCCAGCCGATTGATACATTCGGCATAACGTTCCAGCGGCCAGCGGCGACCGGGGCAAGCAGCGCCAATGCCCAAGGCGATCAGCCGGGTGGAGGGCGGGAAGCTCGCCAAAAGGCGGAATGCGAACTCCCGGTCGCGGCCGGTGAGCCGCACCTCGAGTCGGCTGTCGTGCACCGTGCCTCCCAGCGCCTCGACCATCACAAGGTTGCGGATGACCTCATGCCTCGCTGGCCCGGCAGGCAGGCAGAGGTTGAAGGCGGCATCAAATCCGCGGTTCAGCTGTTGTTTGGTCGCCGACGCCTTCTCGGTGTAGCCGACCCGGCAAGTGGCGTTGGTGAGCAGGCACAGCAGCGTTGCCAGGTGCTCGTCGGTGTCCCAGCGCGGGGAGATGGCAATATCGAACCGCCGACGGCGCAAGCTTCTCGCATAGAGCAGCAACGCGGCCAGCAGGTTCTTCACGCGCCGTGCAAGGAAACCCGCCTTGAGCGCCGGCGTGGTGAGTGTCTCATCCACATGTGAACTGGTTATCAGCAGCGGGCGATATTCAGGCTGCACGACGACCGTTAAACGCGACTGCGGAAACGCGCGCTTGATTTCGCGGAAGAGCGGGGTGGTCATGACCACGTCGCCCATGGCATCCAGCCGGAAGATGATGATGGACAGACACTCGGTGCCAGGCAGGCGCGAGTTGGTCTTCTCGCAGGCCAGGGTGCGCCACCACCTGGCCAGTAGCGTCGGTACGCGGACGGACAAGAACAGTGCTGGCAGCATCGGCCCTTTCCGGAATGAGAGTCAGACTGCGGCGGCTGACGTTGACGTCGTTGCGGGGACGCCAGCCGCCGACTTGGCGATGAGCCGGGTCGTGCTCACCCCCTCAATCAAAGGTATGATCTCAACCCGGCCTCCCCAGGCGCGTACCTCGCAAGCGCCCACGACATGGTCCGCGGTGTAGTCACCGCCCTTCACCAAGACATCAGGACGAACCGCTTCGATCAGCTTCAGGGGCGTGCTCTCATCGAACAGGACGACTGCATCCACCGAGGCGAGTGCCGCCAGTACCTTGGCGCGCGCCCACTGCCCGACGATAGGCCGCGGGGCTCCCTTGATCCGGCGCACGGCGTCGTCGCTGTTGAGGCCGACAATCAGCCGGTCGCCTTTGCGCCGCGCCTGCTCCAGCAAGGCGATGTGGCCAACGTGCAGCAGGTCGAAGCAGCCGTTGGTGAACACCACGCGCTCACCTGCCGAACGCCATCCAGCCACGTACCCCAGCAGGCGCGCCAATGGTAGAACCTTCTCATCCATGGCGACGGCGACTTCCTGGCGAAGCACCCCCAGCAACTCCTCCCGCTGAATCGGGACGGTGCCCACTTTGCTGACCACAACTCCGGCGGCGCGGTTGGCGACCTGCGCAGCGGTTTCAATCTCAACGCCGCATGCGAGCGCCAGAGCCAAAACGGCGATTACCGTGTCGCCCGCTCCCGAAACGTCGTACACCTGCCGAGCCACCGCCGGAATATGCAGGCGCGACCCGCGGCGCAAGACCGCAATTCCTTTCTCTCCCAGCGTCACCGCCATGAATTCTGTCTGCAGCGGAGGAAGCATCGCCTGCCCGGCGGCGAGCAGGCGATCGAGATCGGATAAGGGCTGGCCGGTGGCTGCGGACAACTCCCTGCGGTTGGGGCAGATGGTGGTTGCACCGCGATAGCGCACAAAATTGCGGTGCTTGGGATCGACCAGCACAGGAATGCGGAGCCGGCACGCTTCGCTGATGACAGCCCGGCACACGTTATCTGTCAGGACGCCCTTTGCGTAGTCGGACAGAATGACGACGGACGCTTCGGGCAAAGTGGCAAGAGCGCGCTGCAGCAAATCCTCATAGGCCGCGTGGGGATAGGACGCCGGCAAGGGCTCGGTGTCCAGGCGCATCATCTGTTGGTTGCCGGAGATGATGCGCAGCTTGGCGGTGGTGGGGGCTGTGGCGACGGGCGTCAGCGACGGCTCAATGCCGGCATCGGCGAGCTGCGATTCCAACCGCTCCTGCTCGGGGTCGTTTCCGGCAAAGCCGCACACGGTAACACATGCGCCCAGTCCCGCCAAGTTCATGGCGACGTTGGCGGCGCCGCCGGGCCGCTCGTCCTGCAAGGCAGTTCGAACTACCGGAACCGGGGCTTCGGGCGAGATGCGATCGACTTCACCCCAGATGTACTTGTCGAGCATTACGTCGCCCACGACCAGGACGGGCGAGCTGCGCCAACCCGATTCGATCAACGGAATGACGTCGCGCAGGCCGCTGGTCATTCGGCACCGCCCGGGGTGGCGACGGCGGCGCTGGGGTTTGCACACACGGCCAGTTCGACCCATTCGCATAACATGTGCCCCAACAGGATGTGCGCTTCCTGAATGCGCGCAGTATCGCAGGAAGCGGCACGCAGGCAGACGTCGGCCAGCTCCGCCAGGCGACCGCCAGCCTCGCCGGTCATGGCCACGGTGAAGGCGCCGAGATCGCGCGCTCTTTGCAACGCGGCACAGACGTTGTGGCTGGTTCCCGAAGTCGAGATGCCGACTACGACATCGCCCGGAGCGCAAAGAGCATCCAGTTGGCGCTCGAAGACTTCCGCGAAAGCACCGTCGTTGGCGATGGCGGTCAGCACGGCGCCGTCTGCAGTGAGTGCGAGCGACGGCAGGGCCCGACGGTCGCAGCGAAAGCGTCCCACGAGTTCGGCCGCCAGATGTTGCGCGTCGGCGGCACTGCCGCCGTTACCGCACCAGAGAACCTTGTGGCCCTGCCGCACGCATTCGGTCATGAGACCGGCGGCACGGTGGAAGGCTTGCTGCTGGGTGTCAAGCTGGGCGACGAGGTCGAGGTGTTGCCGGATGGCGACGTGGAAAACTTCGGCCAGGTTCGGAGAGATAGTCATGCCCTCCTCGTTCACGACGAGTTGAGGATCTTCCCAGAACCTTGTTGGAGAGTGCTATTGTTTGAAATTATAGTCGCGATGTTGAGCGGGGCCGTCGGCAATTCCGAAAATATTCGCTACGTTTTCCTAGATCGGGACGGCGTGCTGAACCGCCATCTGCCCGGCGGATACGTCTCCTCGTGGGAGCAATGCGAGATCCTGCCCGGAGTCGCGGAAGCTGTTGCCCGCCTCAACCGTTCGGGCCGCAAGGTGATCGTAGTCACCAACCAACGCGGCATCGCCCTCGGCCTATACTCGGAGGCCGACCTGTATGTTCTGCACGAGCGAATGCGGGTGCATCTCGCCGGGCACGGAGCGTATCTGGACGCCATCTACTATTGCCCGCACAACCACGGTGAATGCCAGTGCCGCAAGCCGGAAACGGGAATGTTCGAGCAGGCCTTCGAGGATTTTCCCGGCGCGACTGCCGGCAACAGCGTGATGGTCGGCGACTCGGCTTCCGACATCGAAGCAGCATCGCGACTGGGCATGAGAAGTGTATTTATCTCTGATCCTGCGGCTGCGCCGCGGTCCGACAAGGCTCGCGCCGCATCACTGGCGACGGTTCGCGCGGCATCGCTGCTGGAGTTTGTTAAGACCTGTCTGGGGTCCTGAATCCGAAGTTCTGAAACCGCAATAAAGGTGTGGCCTGATACAGAGCTCAGGCTACCCTAGTGGACGAGTCTTTCCAGCGCCTGGTGGACCAGGGAGAGGCTACTGGGCCATAGCAGAACCAGAGCGGCGGCAGACGCCATTAACGCGCCCGCGCTGGTGAGAAATGGAACCAGCACATCGGCTGGCTTGCCGGCAAGCGCTTGGGGACGCAGGAGCCGGTCCACGCGTTCGGTCAGCTCCTGGTCGTCATGCGCAACCGAGCTGAAGAGGTAGGAGAGTTTGGGCTTCGAGCCCATCCTGGCCACGCGCACCAGGGCCAGGGCCAGCGACAGAGCGCGACGGGAGTCGCCCGCCACCGCCTGGTCGTCCGCAGCCCACTCGGTGAACTTGGCCCAGGCGCGGTCCAAAGCCGCAAAGCTGCCCACAAAAGGCAGGCCATCCGGTGACAGCAAAATCAGGAAGCGCTTAATGTTGTCGTGCGAGGTGCGATGAGCGCGCTCGTGACGCAGAGCGGCGTCCCGCTGTTCGGCGGTCAGCCCGCTCAGCACTCTTCTGGAGATAACCAGGCGAGGATGCAGCACCCCGGCTACAGCCAGCACGGGCGCGTCGTCTGCCAGCAGCAGAGCCGGAACTGGCTCTCCCGGCACGCGAATCTGGCTGCCGTGACGTTCACAGTGGTGCAAATAATGAACAGTGCCCCGGACGGCCGAAGCCACCCGCGCGACGGAGAGCGCCCAGATGGCTGCGCCCAGGCCCGCCATCAGGAAGCAGACAAGCCCCACCTTCTCACCGGCTGCCTCGGGCTCCAGCCACAGGTAGCTGGGAATACAGAAGGCGGCCACGGCAAACACAGTGAGCGCCATGGGAGCAATACGCAGGAAGAACAGCAGCCGGGCCGCGGAGCTCGGCTTCATACGGGCGGCCATGCGCATGGCGGTTCCGGTGCTGATTCGCGCCGCCACCACCAGTGCCAAATGCAGCAGGAAGAACGTCGCACTACAGAGGCACAACAGTCGCCAAGTGTAGGTCAGATTCAATCCCGGCTCCTGGACAGTTCTTTGCGTTTTCTGCGAATTTTCTGCTCCAATTCGTCCAGCAGGTTCACGTCGTACTGACCCACAACATCCACCAGCGAGGAGAGCAACAACTCGCGCAAGGGAGGCGAACCAGCCAACATACCGGCTACCAAATCACCGGCACGCTGGCGTTCCCAATCGTGATGCGACAGGCGGGGCCGATAGAGAAAAGCCCGGTCCGACTTTTCCCGATCCAGTAAGCCCTTCTTGAAGAGCCTGTCGAGCGTAGTCATGACTGTGGTATAGGCTAGTTTGCGGTCCAGTTTCTCGACGACGTCACGCACACTACGGGCATCGTCGGTCCACAGGACCTCCATCACTTGAATTTCCAAAGGGCCGAGGAGTGGCGTTCGGCCCGAACGGTTTATAAAATCCATGGTTTTTGTCTCAGGAACAACCCTTTCGGAAGCTGGTTAGTACTGCGCAAGCAGTATCGGCGGTGGGCATTTAGTTTGTCAATGAAGTCGTGTAGGATAGCGGCGAACCAGTTCCAGTTTGACAACATGCCCCGCTGGCCTGCTGTTCAGTTAGTCCGGGCGTTCAGGCCGTGTCCCTTGTTGATTGTGAAAGTGCTTCAGCTAGAGCTGGGCTGGAAATTATGTGGAACTCCCGCCGCCATACAGCCGAACCCTCAGCAGAGCGAAGAATTGTAACCTCATGTCATTTAAGGGAAGGGTTGGGGGCTTACAATTCGACGAAGTGGCACAAGTCCCCGGCGAATCGGCCAGAATCGCCGGGGATTTCCTTGGCAGCTCGACTCGACCCGGTTAGTTAGCGGCTGCGTCGCTCTTCAGCGGGAACTCCTGTCCGGAGACCGGGGCCAGGAACGGAATCACATAGCCCTTCACTGCGATCTTCCCTGCTTTCTTCGCCTCGACCACGAGATCATATTTGAATTCGCCGCGGCTGAAGGCTTCGTGACCTAACCGAAAGACCAGCATTCCGTTTCTTGAGCTGCGCAACGTAATCTGGTCCGGGGTCACGTTCTTGACGACGAGAAGAATCTCCCCTCCCTTCTTCTCGTCAGCCTCTTGCCCGGCTTTCGATCCCTTTTCGTGCTTCTCTTCGGCTTCGGGTTTCTCCCGCCTGTCCTTTCCCAGTTGGAAGCCGGCCACCAGTTCGCGCGCCTGCCCCAGATTGCTGGCCGGAAAGTTTCCCGTCCGCCACAGCGCATCCGGTATGTCGCCCGCGCCTTCAAGGGTGGGAAACACGATCACGTTCTGGCCTGCTTGTAACTCGCGTCCGTTGTTCTTGATAAAGAACTCCCCGACCGCCACGGAAAGGGCGATTACCCTCGGTCCTTCCACGAGGAACAATGGCCGCGGCCCCGGTTCAGTGCCCTCAGGAATGCTTACATACGCTGTATCGGCAGTTTCGACGATGATGCTTGCGGGACGGTCTTCGAAGGCGGCAAACGTCTTGCTGCTATCGCCGTTAAACTGCCCGCTGACCACGCAGAACTGCCCTTTCAGACAGAGCGCTGGAGCTTTGTAGAATTTTGGTGACGGGGGTTTCTTCGCCGGAGCCAGGGAAAGACTCAGCATCTGCGAAACCGAGTGCGACGGGTTGCCCGCTTGACGGAAGGTTACGTTGATCGCCGGGGTACTGGGGATGACGAAGGTGATCGGACCATCGGCGCGCTGCTGGCCTTCACCAGAGGCTTCGAAGTACCAGCCCCACAGACGCGAGGCTTCTCCAGTGGATTCGAGAGGCACCGCTACCCGGGTCACGGTCACTCCCGGCATGCCGGCATATTGATCGGGGTCTTCCAAAACTCTGCCGGATACTCGCTCACCGGGACGCACCTGCGACGGCAGGACAATGCCTACCTCCCTGTTCGCTGCGGTGATTGGCGGCTGGCCGGGAGTCGCGGGCAGCATGTGGCCGATCTTCTGCTCGTGACGTGCGGTTTTCCGTGCCGCCTCGACATGCTGCATCACCTCCTCGTAGGTGAACTGCTTGACAGCCTCCGCTCCTCCGCTCTCTTCTTCGCCGGCAGGACACGGAACGGATTTGTAATTCTGCGCACCCGGGTTCCACTCGCTGCAGCGGTAAACTCCAGTCCAGGGATCGTGGGTCAACTTATGCCCGCCGATCGGCTTGCCGGACTCGTCATAGGTCTGGATGGACTCTCCTGTAAAGTTTGAACTTTCGTCGTAGGTGTTGCGGGCCACCCTGCGGACTTTGCCGTCGGGCCAGTAGGTCGTGTCTGTCTGCTGGGCGCCGTAATATCCGGGCAGGTATTCGTAATCCACTTTCTGCTGAACTTTGCCGTCGGGACCGATGGTTCGGGTTTCGGTCACGCGGCCAGCGGCATCGTAGTCCAGTTCAATTTTTCCATTGACGCCGTTGCGTTTCACCTCCGTGTGCTGGCCAACCGCGATGAGTTGGCCCAATAGCGGAGAGAGTACGAAGAACCACAGAAAACGCCGGACAAAGAAGTGCTGACCTATTTGCAATTGCTCTCACCTCGACAATGCTGGGAAGGATTCGGGAGCTGACGAGATCCAGGAAACCTGCGAGCTGGCTGGTGAATCGTGTAGTTCTTACGAGCGAGGGCTACGTTTAACATGTGTGTAATAGTACTAGTGCGATAAGATTTACGCCCCCTCAACGGCAAAGGTTCCTCGGGAGCGAAGAAAATGTCGAATAACCTGCACTAATTGCTCGCAATAGAAGCCGCCTATCTTCCACATTCCGAGAGGCAAATCACACCAAGTGCCCAGAGTGTGCGGTTTTCACAGGCTGCAAGCAGACCTGGTTGCGTGCTATCTAGAATATTTACTACGTCATTAATAGTTGCATTACGCAGGCCTTCATGATTTAATTCCTGCACCTGCCGGTCACCCAGCGCGATTTCGGGTAACGGAAGCAAGCTACGAATTCGATAGTACGACGAAACCGTGCTCAACACACCACTCTGCCTAACGAACCACCGAATACCTTTCAGTTGCAAGCTGCAGAGCTACCCGGGCGCCGCGAAATGAACGCACTCGTAGCCGAAGTATGAAGTCAAAAAGGAGAATGGGAAAACCATGACTAGAAGTACCGCAAGAATCATCGGCGCGTCCATGCTCGCCATGGGCGTACTCTTGCTGTGTACCCTGCCGCTCGCCGCGCAGGACAACAATACATACCTTCAACATGCGGAGCGGTTTGCCGTGTCGCCGCCACTGCGCGACCTGGCGAAGCTGCCACCGCATCCACAGTACGGCTTTCACGAAGCGAATCCCGTCCGCCGGGTCCCCAAGCACGCGATCGGGCAAGTCGTGGACAGAGTGGAACAGAGCTCGGTTCCCGCGGGGGGATCGAATTACACCGTTGGCGCCAACATCCTGGGTGTCGGCAACGGCTTCCCCAATTACAGCGTTCCTGATGCGCCTCCCGATACCAACATGGCAGTAGGTGATACCCAGGTTGTGCAGTGGGTAAACGTCTCCTATACAGTCTGCCAGAAAACCGCGCCCTATACCTGCGGCGCAGCCATCGAGGGCAACACTTTGTGGAACGCCCTCGGTGGAGTTTGTGCGGCGGACAACGATGGCGACATCATCGCGCAGTGGGATGTGGCCGCCCATCGCTGGCTGCTGACCCAGAACGTCTTCTCTTCTCCCTATAAAGTCTGCGTTGCCATCTCTACCAGCAACGACGCAAACGGCACCTACTATCTGTATCAGTTCCCGGTCGTGAACAGCGGCTTCCCCGACTATCCCAAGTGGGGCGCCTGGGTCAATGACTGGGCCGAGACTTGGAACAACTTTGGTCCCGGCGGTAGCGGTTTCAAGGGCCCAGTGATGTGCATCTACAACCGCGCCAAGTTACTCGCCGGCGACCAGACAGCGGAGCAGATTTGCCACCAGTACACCCAGGGCGAGGACAGCTTGCTGCCCGCCGATCGTGACTCCGTAACCGCGCCTCCGGGCGGTGAAGACCACTTCGCCATCGGAAGCGTAGGCGATGTTGACAACTCCCATCTGTCCCTGTACTCCGCTCACATCAACAACCCCAGCGACTGGTCGCAGGGCGCAACCTTCACCGGTGACGGCAACTCTCAGCTGCTTTCCATCGCGTCCTTCACTCCGGCCTGCAATGGCGCCTACGGCGGCGCTTGCGTCCCGCAGAAGAGCATCACAGACCTGGCTGACTCTCTGGGCGACCGCTTGATGTATCGCTTCGCCTACTGGGAAGACCAGCCACTCGCCAATGTACTGGCCACGCCGCCCAAGCCAGCGCCCGCACAGCACTGGTTCGTAAACTTTGACGTGACCGCTTCCGGTGGCAACATCGGTCCGCGCTGGATGGAACTTACCGCTCCGATTAAGTCTGTGCCGGTCACCTCACTCACCGTTTTCCAGCAGGGAACGTATGCTCCTGACGGAATCTGGCGCTGGATGGGTTCCCTCACCCGCGACAAGATGGGCAACATCCTGCTCGGCTACAGCAAGTCCTGCGGCGATAACTGTCCGGGCGGTACGCCTACATATCCCTCGGTCTATATCGCCGGACGAGTGGTCAACGATCCCCTCGGCCTCGGACAGTTGGAAGCTGAAGTGGACGTCGTTGATGGAAGCGGTTCCCAGCCGGATACGTCGAACCGTTGGGGCGACTACAGCTCCATGCGGATTGACACCAACGACGGCATGAACGGCTGTACCTTCTGGTACACCACTGAGTACTACATGGTTACGCAGCGCTTTGACTGGAGCACGCAGATTAATTCCGCAAAGTTCTCCAGCTGCAACTAGGACCGGGGAGAGCGGCGCAATTGCTGCGTCTCGAAGGTTAACAAACAGGGCATTCCGGAAATGGGATGCCCTGTTTCTTGTGTGCCGTCCGCTATCCACATAAACCAGTGCGTACCGCGTTCGCACTAAGGATGAGTGAACACTCCACCCTCGCACGCACGGGGCAGGACGATCCCGGCAGAAGTTTCAGTGTCCCAATAGCCCGTAGACGGCAACCTGGTTCTCGGCGCCGGCGAAGACATAACCTCCCGTTACCGTGGGGACGGTGAACTTTACCGCCAGCCCGACCCGGTCGCGACCCGCGTTCTGCTCTGAGTTGTAGAGTTCGAGGCTGAGCTTCGTGGCATCATAGGCACGCAGCACGGCATTGCCGCCTCCGTAACCATCGCTCTGGATGAGCCACACGATCCCGTTGCTCATGGCATTGGCAGAGACAGATGGAGACGGTCCGGGGTAGGCAAAGGTTTCGGGAGTTTCCGAGGTATATTGGGGCTGGATTTGTTGCCCGACCGGATCGTAGAGAAACGCCTTGAGCGGCGACGTGATACCTCCGAAGTACAGATTGTTGTTCCAGAATGCCGGGCTTCCCCAGATTCCGCCAATTATTCTCGGAAGGGTCTGCACGATTTGACTGTCATCTCCCTGGTGCCAGTGGCCCATGTTGTCGCGACTGACCAGGTCGATGGTGCCCTCCTTGCCCGCCTGTACTAACAAATGGGGATATTTTGCACCCGGCTGATCAGGTAACAGCAGCGCACCACCAGAACCGAGGTCGGTATCGTTGGCGTCAAGGGTCTGCTGATCCCAGGGAGTAAAGTAGTCCGCAACGGTAAACGTCTTGGTTTGTCCGGACCAGGTAAGCCGAACGATGCTGTCTCCGAAATCGGTCCCGCCGTTGTTGGCGTCAAAGTAGCCGTTGCCGGTCGCTCCATAAATCGATCCAGCGGAATCGGCTGCCAGCCCCGAACCCCCACCCCAGTAACCTCCCTCGTAGCCATTTGGCGTGTCCACATGGATGCCCTCCGGCAGGAGGTTTGATTCGTTGAAGGCCATAACCCAGCCGTGGTAGTTGCCCAGATCGCATTGTGAAGCAAAGGCGATGAACAACGTTCCGTTCTGGAGCAACAGACCGGGACGTTGTGAGTGAATCAGGGGATCAAAGGTGAGCACTCCGTTCACGGAACCCGTGCCGGTGCCCAGCGTGGTAGCGGCGATCTGCTGAGGCGTCACCTTGTCGAGACCGGTCGTGATGTCCAGAGCATGCAAGGTGTGATAGAAGGAGGTCTGCTTGGTCTGGTTGTTGTAGACCTTGGTCCTCGCCACCAGGTACATGGTTCCGGTCAAGGTATCGATCACCGGAGTGCCCGTGATCCCGATCTCGGGGCTCAGGTCGTTACAGGAAACGTCGCCAGTGGACAGGGTGCTGACCACCAGGTTTCCACTGGAGTTGAGGAAGTTGGTCTGCCAGAGCAGTTGCCCGCTATTCACATCAAAGGCGTAGACCTGGTCGTGCTCGGTAGCGATGTATACCACGTTGTGCAGAGCCCCACCGATATTGACGCCTGGCACGTAGAGCGGTTGGGCGTATACATATCCCTGAACAGAAAAAATGGTGCGCCTGCCGAAAGACTGCACGTTCACATTGCTTGGCGTGAGGATGCTTTCGTTGGTGTTTGCGCCAGAGCGGTAGTTGTCGTTGTGATAAGTGATCATCGCGACGAGCGCGCTGAGGGTGTAGTCAAAGCTCTGCTGTTGCGGCGGCGAAGAGGAATCGGTGACCAGAACCTCGAACGGGAATAGTCCAGTAGCGGCCGGGAGCCCGGCAATATCACCCGACGGATCCATCGCGAGTCCCGCCGGGAGGGATCCGGAGATGAGCTGATATGTGTAAGGTGGCGTGCCAAAAGAGGCCTGCAAGATGTAAGCGTAGGGTTGCATATAGTAAGCCGTCGGGAGGCTCTGACTTCCAGGAGCAGTCACCGTCAGTGCGACGGTGGCGCTTTGCTGGATACCGCCTCCGTTGCCTGCCACCGTGATGGGATAGGTTCCCGTTGGCGTACTACCACCAACCGTAATTGTCATCGTCGAACTGCCTGCCCCCGGCGCGGGGATCGGGTTAGGATTGAAACTCACAGTCGTGCCTGACGGCACCCCGGAAGCCGATAAACTGATTGCGCTGTTAAAACCACCACTGACTGTGGTGGTGATCGTCGATGTCCCCTGATTACCTTGCTGAATCGTGAGCGAGGTTGGCAACGCCGAGATTGCGAAGTTCGGGACAGCCGAGACCTGCCTTAACCCGAGGAAGGCGAGGGGCGTGATGTCCCCATTGCCCTGGCTCATTCCCACCACTACAGTCAATCGCGTTCCTGTCAGAGTCACTTGTTGGCTGAGATTGTTGCTTGGCCATGCAGCCGCCGACCAGTTGTCGGCTAGTGCGTCGTAGAAATAGCTGGCGAACGTCTTTCCCGCGGTCAGCGTGAACAGCACCATGTTGCCGTCCAGGAATTGGATTTGGCATTGTGTATAGCATTGCGTGTAACCAGCATCGCCCATGGCCAGCGACACGCTGTATGTTCCTGCCGACGGCAGATCGACGTAGAAGGTCGCCGGAGCACCGTTGTTGGCATAGTTGATCCCTGCCAACCGCGGATCCACCGTCGTACTCCGATCGCGGGCCTGCACCAGAGATGTCTTTACCCAACCAAAGCTGATCCCATTCACTGTGCTCGGGTAGGCGGTGGTGGGTAGAACGTAGGTATCACCCGGCGGATCGGTGACGAAGCCGGCGGCATTGCGGAAGTCAAACCCCTGCTGCCAGGCTATCGCAGCCGTCACGGTCAGTGTGACGGTGGTACTTTGTTGCACTCCTCCGCCGCTGCCGGTCACCATGATCGGGTACGTCCCGGTCGGAGTGTTGCTGCCGACGGTAATTGTCATCGCGGAGTTGCCCGACCCCGGGGCGGGAATCGGGTTGGGATTGAAACTCACCGTTGTGCCTGAAGGAGCTCCCGAAGCCGACAGAGTAATGGCGCTGTTGAAGCCGTTGAGGCTCGTCGTTGTGACCGTCGAGGTTCCCTGATTCCCCTGCACCACAGTGAGCGAAGCCGGTGAAGCTGAGATCGTAAAGGTTGGCGGCGCCGTCACGGTCAGTGTGACGGTGGTACTTTGTTGCACTCCTCCGCCGCTGCCGGTCACCATGATCGGGTACGTCCCGGTCGGAGTGTTGCTGCCGACGGTAATTGTCATCG
>Ga0335082_10000264_pt1 | contig 53339 bp, 44 predicted proteins | sample Lox_Sample_41_FD_206718 | JGI IMG/M metagenome (GOLD analysis project Ga0335082, IMG submission 206718) | Soil microbial communities from Loxahatchee National Wildlife Refuge, Florida, United States - Lox_Sample_4.1 | ecosystem: Environmental > Terrestrial > Soil > Wetlands | place: USA... | reverse complement strand
CCGAGCCCCCGGCCGATCTCTGCGTACCCAACGCCGTCCAGCCCTGCTGTTAGGTCTGACTTACAATCTTTATCGACTGTAGCTCGTGCATTGCTCCTTCAGGATGTCAACAGAGCCAAACTGGTCTACTGAGGTTGGGGTTGCATCACCATCGGCTGGCTGGGCATCGGCTGCTGCGGCTGCTGGTTTGCGGGATTAAGTTGCTCTTGCATCTGCTGCTGTTGCTGCTGGATGCGCTGTAGCTCCTGAAGCATTTGCTCGGGAGTTCGGCCCACGGGGTTGATCACCCCCGGGGTCAGCTGTTCGCCGCCGGGCTGAGCGGGTACTAGCTGGTTCTGCATCTCCACCTCAGGCTCGTTTTGCGGGTACTCGTCCTCAGGAGATTCGACGACTTGCGACGGTGGAGGGACGGTGTTTTGCGCGGTCGTGATGGAGCCGCCACTGGCGGGGGAGCTGCTCTTCGCTAGCAGAATGATCTTCTGCACCGCACCGGGATTGTCTTTCTCGCCCAGAATTACATAGTTAAACTTCGAGCCGTTCAGCAAACTGGCGAGAATTTCCCTGGGCTTTCCGGGGCCCAAAGAGGCAACGACACGTTCAGTTCCGGCTCCAGGCGGCATGTCAACAGACGCACCGGTTTGGCTCTGCACGTAGCGCAACACCTGCGACAGCGTGGCGTTGCGCGAAGTAATCGAGAGCTGTCCGTTTTGATACGTGATCTGCGGCGGCGCGGGCGGTTGCTCCTCGAGCGTAGGGGGCGGAGGCGGTGTCGCCGGAACTTCCGCAACTGGTGTCTGCTTCTTGCCATGCACCTTCGCCCTGTGGGACTGCGCTGCAGCGACCGGAGGGGACTTTTGTGGTGCGGGCGGAAGGGACTGCGCCAAGGCGTCCAGCACCGTCATTGCGATGCCGGTGGCCAGCACAAGTACGAATCCCCGAGTTCCGCACGAGCGTAACATAACCGTAGGAAGTGTTTAGCAAATGCCAAGCTTCCGCAGCGTCTATTCTAACCCCACACGGGACGGGGTGTTGCCGGCGCAAGAGTAAATCAGCAAAGAAACGTCCCGGGAGCGAACGAAGCAATCATGTTCCGTGATTGGAACGAGCGAACGAACCTCGTGCTGCGACTGATCGTAGCCACCATCGCGCTGGCCGGTTGTTGCGGTGCGCAGGAGTGCTTTTCAGGATCAGAGATTGACCCTTTGACCGCCAAGGCCGTGACCGCAGCGGCGCTGAAGTACTTCAGCATGTCGGTCCAGGGCGATGTGGCCGGACTGAAGGCCAATGCGGTATCGGAGGTAGCGGCGAACTTTCGCGGTATCGAGCAGGCTGTGGTAGCGAACCGGGCAAGCTTCGCTCAGGGGCAGCCGGCAGAAACCAGGGTGTTCGTCTTAGATGCGACTGACGCCAAGACAGTATGGCAGCGGGCTGAGTTCTATTGCGGGATCTACAACTCCCCGGATCGGGTGGGATTCGCGATCCCCAATCTGCCGCCGGGACGGTATGCAGTCACCATCGCCAAGGTCACGGGCAAGGAACCCATCACGCTCACCATGATTCTGCAGGATTCCGGAAACAATACGTGGAAGCTCGGCGGATACTATGCGCGGCCGAATTCGCTGGGGGGACATGACGGGCAGTGGTATATGAGCAAGGCACGTGAGTTTAAGGACAAGGGGCAGCTCCACAACGCCTGGTTCTACTATCTGACAGCGTGGGACTTGCTCGCCCCGGTGGATTTCATGAGCACTCCGCAACTCGACAAGCTGACGGATGAGATCCAGGAGGCGCGTCCCGCGGATTTGCCCAGCACCAGCGCTCCGATGGAACTGGCGGCTGGGGGCAAGACCTACAAGGTCACCGAGCTTGCGGCTGTACCCGTCGGCGGCGATCTTGATCTGCGCGTGCAATACGACACAGCGGACGCAAGCAATCCGGTGCTGGCCTCACAGGACAACGTTACCGTGATGAAGACGCTGCTGGGAAAGTATCCGGAGTTTCGCGATGCGTTCGAAGCAATGATTGCGCGCGCTCGGGACAGCGCTGGGCACGATTACGGAACACTGACTGCAATGAAAGACATCAAGTAGGCCGGCGTTGAATGTGCGCCAGAGAATCTTTGCTACAATCGTGCATACCGCAATTGTGGGCGCTTGACTCAGCGGTAGAGTGCCATCTTCACACTCTGCCATGACCAATAGAATCAGGGAATTAGCGAGACTCACGGGAGCATTCAGGCACGGTTGGAACCCTAGGTAACGCTAAACGTTCCCACAATTGTTCCTACGGCAGACGGGTTATTCTGGCATCTTCAACAGGCCGTGTTTGTGGTGAAGCCGTATCATGCTCAGGATGCGGTTGTCGCCAAAACGTCCCGCGCTCCCTTATCTCTTCTAGCCCTCAAAGGTCGTACTAAATCTTTCTCTTTTCAAATCATAATCGCTTAATGAAGTGTAGGTCTTTCCAGAAATGCTCCTGTAAGAACACCTGATTGCGACGATGCTTGACAGAAGCAAGCCGCAAGCCTGTGCCGATGGATTCGGGTCTTGCTGACGTGCTCTCTCGCTGGCGTGAGATAGCTCCCTACAATCAGGATGGGGACTACATCTTCGCCAGTCCAGAGAAAAACGGAACGCAACCGTATTGGCCCACCTCTGGCATGGAAGACCATGTCCGTCCGGCTGCGCGTAGGGCGGGAATTCAGAAGCGAGTGAGCTGGCATACATTCCGCCACACGTTCGGAACTCTGGTGAACAGCGAGGGTGCAGACGTTGCTACCACTCAAGCGTTGATGAGGCACGCAAACGCAAGCATCACGCTGGACAAGTATGTTCAGGCAGTGACGCCAGCGAAGCGAGAGGCACAATCTCGACTGGTGCAAGCAATTCCGTTCCCAAACGTTCCCACGCGGTTGACGGAAACGGCTGCAACTGTTTGAATAGAAAGCGTTGGGCGCTTAACTCAGCGGTAGAGTGCCATCTTCACACGGTGGAAGTCATAGGTTCGAATCCTATAGCGCCCACCATATTTTTCAAGGGCTTACGAGCAATAGCGAAAAAGCCCCGTTCCACAAATCTTCCGCAGTTTACTGGATCAGCTCCGTTGCAAGGCCCATTTCCCGCAGGAATGCGCCTTGTGCGGCCCGTATTTCATCCACATCGCCTTGAGTGTATAGGTCCAAGGTCGTTTGGATGCGGCTGTGCCGCAGCAGGCTCTGCACGGTCTTCGGGTCGGCCTTGCCTTTGTTGACTAACCAGCTTGACAGGGAGTGGCGGAGGTTGTGCAGCCCAAAGCGGTAGCCGTCGGGCACCTCAAGTCCTACCGCCTTGGCAGCAGGCCGGAGGTGGTCGGCGACGAACACAGCTGGTGAGATGGGAACCCTACCTTTCGCCTTGAGCGACGGAAAAACGAAATCCGTATCCCCGGGGTAAGGAATTTTCTCCCTCCAAGCCTGCAGGAATTGGGCAAGGGCAGGGTGCATTGGCGCGTGGCCCTGACTCCTGCGGGTCTTGGTTGCCCAGCGACACCGCCGTGGCAAAGGAATCCATGAGGCCCGAGATAGTCGAACCCTGCGTTACCATGGTGATGAAGAGTTCTCCCGGCAAGCCGTCCTCGTAAACCCCGACAGTGAGATATCCCTCCTGCCCTGCGATGGAGAAGTCATGTGTAAGTGCTCTACGCTCATCTGGCGGCCGGCGCCGAATGGCAGGTAAAGGCTCGGATTGCTGGTGCAGCGTGGGCTCGGAGCCTGCTGTATCCTGTTGGTGAAGCCCTCCTTCGCGAGGCGGGGGCCAACTTTATTTCACCGATTACAGTTTGACTGGACAACCAATGCTTCGCCTCTCGAACCGCGCAATGGTTGGACTTTCGGCTGATAGATCTCGTTCGTAGCGCTGCCTTTTGACAGCAAAGAGATTTCGCACTGCAAAGTGCCCACCGTGACGACCGACCCCATTGTGCTCAGCGCCTTGCTAACAGAACTTTCCCTACGGCAGCTCCCCTGTGGCGGCTGGGCTGCTCTTGCAGGGTCATCGCAGCCAGCAATTGAGCCGACGTGCTACTCCGCCTTCGCACTCGGCACCTGTCGGCGACATCAATCGTGCGCAGAACTTTCTACTCCACGCCCAAAACCCTAATGGCAGTTGGCCAGTCTTCCCGGAAGACGATCAGGAGGGTGGCTGGGTTACTTCGCTCGCCGTCATGTCCCTCTTTGATCTGGTACCATCAATACCGGCTAGGCTGAAAGGCCTTCACTGGCTAATGAACTCAGAGGGCAGGGAATCGAACTGGCTTTGGAAATGGAAGTTCCGCACCGCTGATCGTCACGTCCGATTCGATCCCGAAAAGTTCGGCTGGCCGTGGGTCCCAGATACAGTGAGCTGGGTTGTGCCCACTGCATTTGCGGTTCTCGCTTTGAACCAACTACCTTGCAGTTGCGACGGTTTCGAAGAAGTCCCATCCCGTGTCGAGCGGGGAATCGAGATGCTGCTGGATCGCGCGTGTCCCCAAGGCGGATGGAATGCCGGCAATGGTGTCGTGTATGGAAGCGCAGTTGCACCGCATCCTGACGACACGGCGATCGCGCGATTAGCGTTAACCGATCGAAAAGACGATCCGATCGTCCAAAGCGGCGTGCAATACCTTGAAAGGATTGCTCCCAGCCTGAGTGCACCCTGGAGCCTCGCATGGGCAATTCTTGCGCTCGCCGCTTGCGGGCGGCCCGTTGATGGCCTTCAGCGGTTGCTGATCAAATTACCCGGTCTCTCAAAAGGCGAGAACACCGGCACACTGGCACTGGTCTCGCTTGCAATTGATTGCCGGCGAGGGCTGTCGGCCTTGGGAGTGAAGGCGTGAATTTCACTCGACGAGACGTTCTTGTGGGGAGTGCAGCATTGATTGCTGGCGTTTGCGTCTCCGGTCCGTTCTTCTTGCCCAAATACCACGTTGATCGACGGCACAAGCAGTCGCGCGTCGCAATCCTGCACGCAGAGCATTACTCTCAGAAGCTCGACGAGATTCTGGCGGCCGGCCTACGACTGTTTCCGATTGACGTGCACGGGAAGAGAGTAATCCTCAAACCTAACTTGGTGGACTACGCTCCAGGCGATGCAATCAACACCCATCCAATGCTTGTACTTGCAGCGGCAGAGTCACTTCGACGCATGACAGCTAGCCCGCATTTCTCACGGGGCGGTAGGCAGTCAGTAAAGATCGCGAGAAGAAAAAGTGGCAAAAGGCCGCTGTTTTCATGGCATAACTGCGTTGTTCAGACGTAGAGAAATGCCTCGAAAAGGAGCGGCCTTTGCAGACAGAGTGTAGTCAAGAAAGGTTCTGTTTTGCACCTCATTTTTCGCGCCGGGTGGAGGCCGGGTTCACGGCTGGTCAAGTATCGAGCGACGGCGGGGCGTTGCTGTTGCGCGCCGTCGATGGCAAGAGCAACCTACTGGGGCGGCTGGCAGGCTGTTTTCTCGATGGCCGCTCGCCGCGGCTGGTGGTGCACCCGCTTCCCGAGATGCTGGCGCAGCGCATCTTCGCTCTGGCTCTGGGTTACGAGGACCTTTGCGATCATGAGCAGTTGCGCTCGGACCCGTTGCTGGGCCTGTTGAGTGGCAAGCGGAAGCTGGAGGAACCGCTGGCGGGCAGGAGCACGCTGAACCGGCTGGAGCTGGTGGGCCGCACGGGGCGGTATCACAAGATTAGCTACTCAGCGGGGTCGATCGATCGGTTGCTTGTCGACCTCTACCTGGAATCGCACGCCGCCCCGCCCGCCGAGATCGTGCTCGACTTGGACGCCACCGACATCCCGGTTTACGGCCATCAACCGGAACGGTTCTTCCACGGTTACTACGACAGCTACTGCTATCTGCCGCTGTACATCTTCGCCGGCGACCAGTTGCTGTGCGCGCGGCTGCGGCCGGCCAACCAGGATGCCGCCGCCGGTTCGGTGGCAGAGGTCGAGCGCATCGTGGAGCAGTTGCGGCGGCGCTGGCCGGAGGTGAAGATCGTACTGCGGGCTGACTCCGGTTTCTGCCGCGAAGAACTGATGGCCTGGTGTGAGGCCCACCAAGTGGATTACGTTTTCGGCCTGCAGCGCAACACCAGGTTGCGCAGAATCATCGGCGCACCGATGCACCAGGCGCACCTGCAGCACCAAGCGACGGGTCAGCCAGCTCGCCTCTTTGCCGAGTTCGAGTACAGAACGCGCAAGAGCTGGTCGCAGCCACGGCGCGTAGTGGCCAAGGCCGAATATCTCGATAAGGGCGAGAACCCGCGCTTCGTGGTGACCTCGCTGACCGCTGCGCAGTGGACCGCGCCAGAGCTCTACGAAAAGTTCTACTGCGCCCGCGGCGAGATGGAGAACCGCATCAAAGAGCAGATGTGCCTGTTCGCCGACCGGCTCTCCACCGACGAGATGCAAGGCAATCAGTTGCGCCTCTACTTCTCCGCCCTGGCCTACACCCTGGTGGAAGCCCTACGTCGGCTGGCCCTCCAGGGCACCGAGTGGGCTCAGGCTCAGGTCGATACCCTCCGCCACAAGCTGTTTAAGATTGGCGCTATCGTGCACGTGAGCGTGCGCCGCGTCATGCTCCAGATGAGTTCCGCCTACCCCTGGAAAGACCTCTATGCACGCGCCTTCCACGCTCTGCGCTGTTGAAAAACGCCATCGACTCCGAACTTCCACCTTCACCGAAGCCTTCGCCAGGCCGAGCCATGCCAACAATCTAGGTCTCACCAAAAACCCCAATCTCTTCTCGTCCGCTCACCAGCTCTATCCCCACTCGCATCCCCCGAAAACCACGCCGACCCCGCAACCATGATCTGCAGAGTCGCGGGAGGCGACTGTCAGCTCACTTTGAAAAAGAAGCATATTCTCCGCGGCTGCGTACTGATCGAACTCATGGTTCCCCCCGTAGATTCCCGTGGCTTCCTGAGATTCGCTGCGGCAATCGCCGGATGAACCATCCAGACCTAGTTCAACTTTTCGAGTCAAAAGAGAGTCGCATTAACGACAGACATATCCACCGTCGATGACCAGTTCGCTTCCGGTTACGAATTTAGATTCATCCGAAGCAAGATACAGAATCCCGAACGCGACGTCATCCGGATCTCCAACATGTCCGATCGGATGAAGGTCATCTAGTCGCTTCCTGAATGCCTCAACTCCCTCCGGTAATCGTTGGCCCAGCTCTTCCATAAATGCCGTCCAGATGAAGCCGGGGTGTATCGAATTCACCCGAATGTTGTTTTTGGCATATAGAAGGGCATCGGTTTTGCTCATTAGCCGTACCGCTGCCTTCGAAGCGTGGTAGGGCGGAAGATCAGGCGAGCCCACGATGCCGAAGATCGAGGAAATATTGATGACACTGCCGCCGCCGCCTCTCCGCATGAGCGGAATCGCGTGTTTGGTGCAGAAAAAGACGCCTTTCACGTTAGTGCCAAGAACCCTATCCCACTCTTCTTCTGTGATCTCATGAGTCGGCTTGTTCACCCCAGCGATACCGGCATTGTTCACAAGCACGTCAAGCCTACCGAACCGAGTGTTAACTGCCGCAAATACGGCTTTGACCTCGTTCTCATCGGTAACGTTCAGGTGCCAGAACTCCGCCTTGCCGCCACTGCTGCGGATCTCCTCAGCAAGCTTCTTTCCATCCTCATCCGCAATATCGGTAACGATCACGATCGCCCCTTCTCTTGCCAGCAGAAGGCAAGCGGTCCGGCCAATTCCTTGAGCACCACCCGTGACAATGGCTACTTTGCCTTTCACTCGGTTCATGACGCCCCTCCAATCATCTGTCTTCGGCATGCATTAACCGTCTGATCGTTTTGTCTCTTTTGACTGCGGTGTACTCGTAGCGAAGACGGCTTCTTCGGCGACCGCGATAGGCTACTACAGCCTGGAATGCATCGGACAAGGCGCGAACTGATGGAAGCAGCGGATTCGAAGCCAGTGAGTGCGGTCACCCAGTTTGCCTGCTCGCCACGGACGGCCGTTCAAGAAAGCGACTTCGAATCCAGGGAGTTATGGTTTGCAATTTCCAGCGTAACCGTGAACGGAAAACAGTAGCGCGCCAGTATTTCCTCAGCCTTTGTTTGGACAACTTATTGACGGCGATGACACAGACCCATACCCCGACTGAGGATGCTTTACAAGCTCCAGTTTGCTATCCTCGAGCCTCTCGTCACACCAAAACCTGCATCAAGGTTTTGCGAATCTCCAGTCTCTTACACCGGTCACAGCAGCAGGTTGCGCACCGGTCGAGGCGCGCAACCTTACTTTTAAGACGCTGAGCGGCCGAGAATCCGTTGCAGCGCTGAGGTGAGATCCGCCGCAGGATTGGCTGCTGGGCCCAACGAACGCCATCCGATGAATCGGTCAGGACGCACCAGCACGGCGCCTTGCGTCGATATGCCCCGAGCACGGGTCCAGGCTAGACGCGGATCGAAGAGATCGCCATCGATGTGGCCGATGCGCACCGCATCCACTGCGACGCCTGTCGCCTCGGCCGCGCTCTTGGCCGCATCGCACCATGCCTGACCATCTTCTCCCGCGATCAGCAGGAAATGATTCATTCCGACCAAATCCTTAATCGGCCGACGAACGCCAGCCTCGTCGTCGATCCAGGCGTGCGGCAGCGGGCTGCCGGGCAGCGTGCTCGGTTGGTAGTTCCGGATGTCATCGATGTTCGGCGGTTCGGGCGTGCCGTCAGGCACCACTGCCGCCGACGAGTACCGGTAGCCATATTCGACGTTCAACTCCCAGCTTTCCATGGTCAAACGACGGATCGCACGCAGCCCGGCGCTTCGGTAGGCGGCATCTTCAGGGTTACCGCTGAAGACGCGCCGCAGTTGATTCCAGTTGGCATCCTCGCCGAGTTCCGGCGACAGGCCAAAGGTCCTGCCGACTTCAAAGTGCGCGACCGAATTTTCCAAGGAGCGCTGGATATTGCGCGCATCCGTCGGCCGCCGTTCGGCCTCATAGGTGTCAAGCAGGTCGTCCTCAGCCTTGCCATCAAGAACCGCGGCAAGCTTCCAGCACAGATTGTGCACGTCCTGCACGGCACTGGTCAGTCCCAAGCCGCCGGTGGGCGGGTGACGGTGTGCTGCGTCTCCAGCCAGGAAGACCCGGCCCGCCCGGAACTTTTCGGCCAGCACGCCTTCCAGTGTCCAGCGCGTCATTTTGTGGATGTGCATCGGGTGATCGCCAATCCCCAGCGCCAAGCGCATATCAGCCTCGACCTCGGCGTCGGTCATGCCCCGCAATTTGTCGCCGTGATAGGACAGATGGTAAACCCATTCTTCGCTGGTCGGTCCCCAGGTTTCCGGCCCCATCGGAACCATCGCCGCCATAGTGCCAAGAGCCGGACACCAGATCCAACGGACCAGCACGTCGGGATCTCGCGCCCAGCGAGAGAAGTCGGTGGTGACATGCACGGTAGCCGAACTGGCCACCACCCCCAGCCCTTCATAGCCGATCCCGACCAGTCTCGGGACAGTTCGTCCACCATCTGCGGCAATCACATACTTTGAGCGGACAACATATTCGTTACCGTTATCCAGATTCTTGACGTGCGTGGTGACGCCATCGGTATCCTGTTCTATATGTGTCGCTTCGTGATGAAAGCGGATCTTGCAGGGCTGCGCCAACTCCTCGGCGCGGGCTTTCATGAGAGGCTCCAGGCGGATTTGCGGAAGATTCAAAGATCGACAGGCGCTGGCGCTGGCCCACATGGGGTCCTGACCGCCGCAACCCCAACACTCGATCTTGGCGATGCACCGGCCCGCGTCGGGGTCCTTGCCGGCAAAACCGGCATACCAGCCCATGGCCGCCATCTGGCTCGCCGGCGTGCTCTTGGCGGCAATCGCATCGGCGACACCGACATCTGCCAAGATTTCCATCGTCTTCTGATTCAGGACATGCGCCTTTGGCAGAATCGATGTCGTCGGCAGAGCGCTGACCAGGAGATGATTGACCCCCAACTTCGACAACAGCATCGATGCGGTCAGGCCAGCGCCACCACCGCCAATAACCAGAACATCTGCATTGGTAGCGCTCGTGTTGGACGTATTGCTTCCCATGTTCTCTCTCCTTGTGCCTATTGGCCTATGCCCGCGATATTTCTAGCGAAGTTGAACTACGGCCGAGGGAAGAGCGAAGAGCGTTCCGCGGGTCCCTCCAGAATCCGCCATGTTCTGTTTTCTATCTCCAGCTTGTATCACCAACGGACACGATAAAAGCAATGGAGTAGCGAGCCAAAACTTCCTCCGCGGTTTGTTTGCATTTCTTTGTAGCTACAATCAGGTGGACGCGCAGCCCCGTTTGAGGATCCTCAACCAGTTCTAACTCGCTGTTATCGAGCCCAGCCTCACTCAGTGCGCGCAGCAATGCGTCACGAATTTCGAGTTTCTTCAGAGCTGGTTTGAAAAGTTTGCCGACTGCCGTCTGAGGCATTTGATCGATGACCCGGATTGCTTTCGGCCAGGCGGCGCGCTCGCCGATGTTGTTTCTCGCGTGTTCCAGTAACGTCTCTTCCGAGACGGTTGCGCCGGCCCGCAGTTGTACATAAGCGACGGGAAGTTCTCCGCAATGTGCGTCGGGCCGAGGGACGGCAGCAGCCATCTGCACGTCGGGATGGCGCAAGAGCGGCTCCTCAATCAGCATGGGATCGATATTGTGCCCGCCGCGGATGATCAACTCCTTGCTACGTCCGGTCAGCCAGAAATAGCCCTCGCTGTCCCGGCGCCCGAGGTCGCCCGTGTTCAGCCATCTTTCTCCATCGATCTCGATCCAAAGGAACCTGTTATGTTCGTCATTCAGGTATCCCTCAAAGACGTTGGGGCCGCGGATAACGATGGTTCCAATCTCGCCCACGCTCGCGTCACGGATGTATTTGCGATCCGAATCAAGCGCGACCGCCCGCATCGATTGATAGGGCAAGCTCAATCCAATCGAGCCGATGCGCCGTTCGCCAGCGGGAGGATTGATCGACGAAACGCAGGCTGCTTCCGTCAGGCCATAGCCCTCCAGAATCCGCACCGCCGTGGTGCGCTCAAAATTGCGGAACAACTCAGCGGGCATGGGAGCGGCGCCGCATAGTGCATATTCGAGGCTCGACAGGTCAGCGCTGCCGACGGGTTGCTGCAGCAGAGATGCATAGATAGTCGGCACACCGGAAAAGAAATTAATGCGGAAGTGTTCGACGATCTGCCAGAAGTTCGTGATCACCCCGTTGCCGCGATAACCCTGCGGCGTGCCAAGAATGACGTGGTCTCCGCTCGTCCAAGGCAGGAGTCCGGTAACCAGTTGCCCGTTTACGTGAAACAAAGGAAGGCCACAGAAGAACGTTCTCTGCCGCTCGCGCGCTCCTATGGTCACTCCAGTAGCCCAGGCATCGAACACCTCCGATCCGTGTGTACGACACGCGATCTTCGGCAATCCGGTGGTGCCGCCGGTGCAAAAATAGGAGGAGCGCTCACGCCATTGAATGACCCGGCCGCTGATGAGCGTGTCAGCCGGTTGCTTGCTCATCTGGTTTGTGAGATCGACGAGGGTGTGTTTCGGGAAGCGTTGACGCTCGCGCGATGCGATCTCATTAAGCGCACGACCTTCCGGCGCCGGCAGATATGGCGCGAGGCTCACCCAGACGACGCTCCTTACGTCCGGGAGTTCATCGAGCTGGCTTGCCAGCTTCGTCCACAGGTCGATGCCGGGCGTGGGTGCGAGAGTGACCACGATCCGGGCTCGGGCGGCTCGCAACAATTCGCCGATCTGCTCCGCCTCAAGCAAGGGATTGATCGGCATGACAATCCCGGCAGCTTCTCCTCCCCAGATGGTAAAGTGCGTCTCGGGAAGGTTCGGCATAATGAAGGCGACAACTTCGTCGTGCTTCAGCCCGAGATTAGTGAAGCTGTTCGCTGTGCGCGTGATGTCGGCAAACAGCCGCCGATAGTCCCAAACATGAGTGCAATCAAAGCGAGTCGCGTCCAGGAAGAAGGTCAAGGCAGGCTGCTCAGGAGTCTTATCTGCCTGGGCCTTGAGCGCAGCATAGGTACTGGTCGGAAGCTGGCGCTCCGTCAACGGCACCGTTTCAAGTTCTGCGATATCTGAGAGTGTTCGGATTGCCATTACGCTTCATCCACCACGACGTTGCGCTGAACGCCGAGGTCAATTACGCCGTCGCGGCTGCTTATGCGTGACTCGACAATGTCACCGACCTTCAGGTACTGTGGCCGTTGGGCTTGCACCTTGAAGAACATCCGCCATTTCATCTCTTCGGGCAACATCGCCGCCAGGCGCTGCTTAAAGGGCGAAGGCACAGAGAGCGCACAGCCCGAAGGCGTTCCGGTTGCGATGAGGTCGCCGGGGGCGAGGTCATGCACGCCCGATAGTTCCGTCAGTGTCTCTGCCGGGCCGTTGACGAGATTGGCGGTGGTGTCATTCTGGCGTACTTCGCCGTTCACCGTGAGAGTTAGTTGGAGATTCTTCAGATAACCCATCTCGGTAGCTTGCAGCAGGCACAAGATTGGTCCGACCGGCGCGAAGGTGCGAAAGCTCTTTCCTTTGTAGAACTGACCTTCCGGAATTTGAACATCGCGGGCAGAGTAGTCATTGACAATCACGATGCCAGCGATATAGTCGGCCAAAGTCTCGTCGGACACGGTCACTGTATGCGTTACGTCCTGCTTCATCACAAGTCCGAGTTCAATTTCGTAGTCGAGAAACCGCACGCGCCTGGGCTTAATGAGCAGGCTGTCGGCGGGGACGATGCAACCGGGCGCCTTGGTGAACATCATGTTGTAGTGCTTGACGTCTGGATCGATGCCGGATTCGATCATGTGCTGCCTGTAGTTTGCGCCGAGGCAGATGAACTGCTGATTCGAGGTGATGGGAGACAGTAGTTTTACCTCTGCTCGCGGAAACCCCTCGGTTTCCGACGCAAGTGGTTCCTTCGAGTCAAAAGCGCGGATAAACTCCTCGGTTGTTGCGTAGTCGCCCGGGATGGCAAAAATCCTGTTATTGCGGATCAGCCCCCAGCGCGCCAGGCCCTGGTGTTCAAAGCGAATTGCCGCTACTGCCATGAGGGCATCAACTCCTCTCGTTCAAATATGGAACCGCCGGTCCGTCGGGCCGCCCGCTCTTAGCCGAATAGCTTTGCCATCGTGATCAGTTTCCTCAAGGTCACGTCGGGGCTCTTCGCGAGACTTCGGAACAGGCCTGTCAGGTTCTCGAACGTCAACTTTGGCCGAGTAAAGCTTGCGGGCATGCGCTGGCCCCACTGCGCCATAGCATCGGGCCTGGCCCACTCGACTCCCATCGTTACTTCGGAGGTAAACAAGTCTCCGTCGCAGTAGTGTTCGTGTTTGTAGCCCCACGGGTCCTGCCAATAGTCGAAGATCTGACTGCCGAGAATATGCCGTCCGATGCCCCAGGCATGCTTCCATCCGTGTTCACGAAGAATTCTTTGCCCCATGCCAACGGCGTCTGCATCAACTACCTCGTACGCACTGTGGCTGTAAGCCGGCGTGAAGCCTTGAGCGATGGCCATGGTGTGATGGTCCGCCGGTTGGTTGCCGAGGTCCAGGCGCATAAATGTCACCAGGGGAGAGCCGTCAGGCAGGACCTGCACGTCGCTGGGGATGAAGCCGAAGGTCTTCGTGTACCATTCGCAGGTCTTCTGATAGTCCGCGACCTCGATCACGACGTGACCAAGTTTGATGATCTCCGAGGGTTTGGCGGGCGGGCGTTGCGTGGCATTGACGCGCTTCGGTTCGTCTCCATCATTGAAGGGCAGGGAGGAGCGTCGTTCTAGCACCGGTGCTTCAGCCTGCCCGTACACAGCCTCGACCACGAAGCCGGAGGGGTCGGTGAGGCGGCAACGTTGGCCACCGCCGGGATCGTCGCAATCCTCTCGAGGGGAGGCTCCCGGAAGCTGGGAAATCTTTGTCAGGTCGGCCTCGGTCGGAACACAGAGACCGAAGCCCACGAACCTGGCTCTGGGGCCGCATTGGACTCTGTAACAGTAAGGAGCACGACCTGTGCCACGCAGGAAAAGGGTATCGGCCGTCTTGAATGCAGTCACAAGACCGAAGTCTGTCAGAAAGCGCTCCGCACGCTCGAGATCAGGCCGCTCAAAAATCAAGTGGGCAAGTTTGCAGGCCTTGACCGTCGGACTTGAATGACGGGAAGGTTGCGGTGTCTTAAGCACTGGCTTCATCAGCGATCCTTTGCGCCGTTGGGAATGCTCCGTGACGGCGGCTTGACCGTCCTCATTGCATTTTCGGGGCCTACTTCCATCGTTGGAGCCAACTGTGGAAGTGCGATGGTTGCAATTCTGTGCGCCTCACGGGCAGGCAGACCGAAGGCGCGCAGCAGCAGTTCAGCAGCATCTGAGCCAGCTTTTCGCCAGCTTCGATGGCCGTGCAGCACGAGAAAGATCGCCCCCAGGGTGCCGGTGGCGACCATGCTCATGGCTGACGGCAGTTGCTCAGGGCGCAAGTTATAGCGGCCCTTGGCTATGCCGGCAGAGACGTCCTTGCGCGGCGGTCCGTACCACATCTGCCTCAGGATTGAGTTGTTCAAGCCGAAGCGCACGAGGAAGGCACCCCAGTCGGACTCTTCATGTGCGCGCCGCACAAAGAGTCGGACCCCTGTCGCCAGCCGTTGCGCGGGGTCGTCGATGCCGGCAAGGGTTGCAACGACACGCTCGTGCATTTCGATACTTAGCTGACTGGCGATTTCCTGAAAGATCTGCTCGGTTGAAGCGCGCTGGTTGTTGTAGATCGTGCCCCGGGCCACCTTCGCACAGTGCGCGAGTTCCTTGACATTGACCCGATCCACACCTTTTTCCACGAACAGCCGCAGAGCTGCCTGCTGAATGCGTTTCTGCGTTGGACTGAGCGATTTGCGAAATTGGAGGTTCTGCGCCATGGGATGCCAAAATTGAACACTAGTGTTCAGTTAGATGTCAATCTTATTTTGAAGCAGCAATTTTTTTAGTATTTGCTTGACGACTTGAACACATGTGTTCAATACTTGAAGCCAATTCAAGCGGGCCTGTTTCTTCTGCAGGGGGAAAATGATGAAACCCGTCGTGCATGAGTGTGACGTGGCGATCGTGGGGCTCGGCCCCACCGGAGCGATGCTGGCAAACCTGCTCGGGCAGTACGGCTGGTCCGTGATCGGCCTGGAACGCGACGTGGAGATCTATCCGGCGACGCGGGCCATCCATTTTGATGATGAATGTATGCGCATCTTCCAGTTCGCGGGTCTCTCGCGGGAAGTCGAAAGCACCAGCGAGCCGTTCCTCGAAATGGAGTTGAAGCGAACGGCGCACGGCAAGCCACTGCTGAAATTGCAAGTCGACAGTCAAGACCATCCCTACGGCTATGCATCTGCCTGGTGGTTTCATCAGCCTACATTCGAGGGGCGCCTGCGCGAGGGATTGAAGCGCTACGCTAACGTTCGGCCTCTCTTCGGCGTTGGCGTGGATGAGATTACGCAGAGTACGGAGCGAGTGGTCGCCAGTGGGCGGCTCCCCTCTGGCGAGAGCGTGCGGGTAGAAGCGAGGTATCTGGTCGGGTGTGACGGTGGGCGGAGCTTCGTCCGCAAATCAGCAGGCATCACGATCGATTCCGCCAATTTTGACCAGAGCTGGGTGGTGGTCGACACAAAAACGCGCACCGGCAAAAAAGATAAGAACCTGCCACCCAATCATGCCCAGATATGCGACCCCGGTCAGCCCACGACATACGTTCCTGTGGCAGGTCCTCATTACCGATGGGAACTGATGGTGACGGGAGGAAAGAGTATTGCGGAGGCAACTGACCCGGCTTTAGTTCGCCGCCAGATCAGCGCATTCATCGATCTCGACAAGATCGAGATCGTCCGAATTGCTTCCTACAACTTCCATGCGCTGTGGGCGAAAAGCTGGGTGTCGGGAAGGATTATCCTCGCCGGCGATGCCGCGCACCAAATGCCTCCCTTTCTCGGTCAGGGGATGTGTGCGGGCATACGCGATGCGCATGCCTTGTCGTGGCGACTGAACCTCATACTTTCCGGTCGTACGGATGCAAGTATCCTGGGAGATTATTTCCGCGAACGAAGCGTGCACGTGCGCGAGATTATCCGGGGTGCGATCTTCCTCGGGAGCCTGGTGCAGACCCAGAACCGACTCGTCGCCTTCCTTCGGGACAATCTGCTGCTCCGCCCTGCGAACTTCTTCGGCGCGACTCGCCGCGCCTTTATGAAGGGCATTAACCGGAAGCGGCCGCTGAAGGGTGGGTGTCTGGGACACTCCGCCCTGGCGGGGCATCTCGCCTTGCAACCGCCAATCACCCTGCCTGACGGCACAATCGATTTGCTCGACGAGGCGCTGGGCCACGATTTTGTTGTGCTGGCGCGCAAAGGAACGATCGCGCGGCAGCGAACGATTCTCAACGATCTCCGAAGGGCGATCCCGGTTAGTTTTCTGGAATTCGGCGACGCGTCTGACAGAGCTGTAATCACGGACCACAAAGGCGTTTTGCACCGGTGGTTCGGCGAACACGAAATCGACTTCGTGCTGATACGGCCGGATCGCTACGTGTTCGATGCCGGGCGGGGTTCGAAACTCGATGAGGCAGTTCGCGGATTGCTGTCCTGTTTGTTAGTCGGAACTTCACGGGAAGAGGTTCGGCCACCGGCAGAGCCCGTGGGCGGATTCAAAACATAGCATCGCACTCTTCGCAATTTCGATAAAAGGAGACAAACTGATGGAGAAAGTCGCCGCCGTCGCTCGCATCCTGCTCGGCGTGTTGTTCGTGGTCATGGGACTGAACGGGTTCCTCCACTTTATTCCGAGGCCACTGCCTCCGGGCGTTGCGGGCCAGTTTCTGGGAGCCATTTTCGTCTCGCACTTCTTTACCGTCGTGTTTCTGACCCAAATCATCGGCGGTTTGCTACTGCTCGCAAATCGGTACGTACCGTTGGGACTGCTTCTGCTTGGTCCCGTCGTCGTTAATATTCTTGCCTTTCATATTTTCATGGAACCAGCCGGACTCCCAGCTGCGGTTGTAGCCGCTGCACTCTGGTTCGTGGTGTTTTTTCAAGTGCGCAGCGCATTCTCGAGTGTGTTTGCCCGGAGGGTTGCTTAACCAACAGTGCGTACCCGCACCGGTCACGGCTGCGGATCGCTGAAGGCGAGCATCGAAACGTCGCTAAGAGCTATGCGCAGTGTACCCAGCGTAGTCTCACCGGAAATGATTAGGTTGGGCTGGACCTGCAGGGACGCCTGAACGCCATCTCGGGTAGTGACATCTGCCAACCACGCTTCGTTAGCTTCGCGAATAGAGATGGATGTGACGCGCGCGGGATCCACTTCGATCTCCGCCTGGCCCAAAATCCCGCGAAGTTTTGCGTCGCCCTCGAAGCGTAGTTCAGTGACGTCGTTAGAGACGCCGTTTCGGTCGGTAATCGTGGCAGAGAACCCGCGGCGATCTGCTGTCAGCACCTGCGTCTCACCCTGATTCTGAGCACGAAACGCCCTTTCGGCGAACTCAATAATCATATTGTCGATCTCTTGGAGGGTATAGCGGTCGTCGCGGGCCGCTCGATTGATGATGCTTTCGCCCAAACCGATGAGCCCGCATATTGCAAGCTCCGGGTCAATGTTCCGCGCCGCTCCTTGCTGCACCGCGATTTCCAAATCCGCTCTCAAGGGCTCGACGATTGCGCGATAGGCCTCCTGGGCACACTGGCGGATCTGTGGGTCCTCTGACTCGGAGGAAAGTCTGATCAAATTCATCGTTCCTGCCAGACTTATGTAGTGCTCTTGCGCAGCAGCAATTCGAGGCCGCATGCGCTCGAAGAATCCGCGTGCGCTCCGGACCTCGGGGCTAGTCTCAATCGCGGAGATCACTAGGTCCAATTGGCGAAAGCACTCCAACAGGAGTTCCTTCTTGTTCTTGAAATACAGATAAAACGTTCCCTTGCCAATTTGAAGCGCATCCGTGATATCGCTGACCTTCACACGCTCGTAACCGACACGGTTGAACAGCTCTATGGCCTTTTTGACGATTTGTAGAGTCTTGTCGCCGTTGGGAGCGTGAGACGTCCTCTCGGCTGTGGCGCGGTCGGTAATTATCATTGCTCGCCTAATTCCCGTATATTCCGTTCGAACTCCGATGGATCTGCAGGGCTGTGACGGTCCAAGTCAGTCACTTTAATGACTGATCCGTATCCAGACCGGGACATTGTAGGCGAATTACCTGTCAACGCACAACAGAAATTTGCTGTCGCGTGTAAATAATTGAAAAATATGCAATAATAAACTTTACCAAATTTCTCTTGACAAACTATACCGAGGCTCATTAGCATGCATCTCAAGTCAATTGGAACTGACTGAGTCAGTCATATATAGTACTCGGTCAGTCGTGCGAGGCGAAAGACTTCGACCTAAGCGGCGGCCCAAGGTTCCCCAGGTACTGCTTTGAAACTCGCCCGGCCTGCAGCTAACAGGCCGCTTGGAGGCACGATGGCAAGCACCCACCGCACAATCATGAATTCCGGGTTGCTCCTGGCCATCGAACGCAGCTGCAACGGGGGCAATGCTCATCTGGTTCGGAACCACGCTCAAACGTATGAGATGGCGTGCTTCTCGTGGGACGAACCATGCATGAACAGAGCCCTCCGGCGGCTTGAAAGCGAACTGGTCAAAGCCGCGTATCTCCAAGAGCGAGCGACCGTAATGCGCGCCGCTTCCGCCACTGCGGACGGTAAGACGAACTACAGGCAGGGGATTGGGAGATGGTAACACTGGGTGACATAGCGAGGAACGGAGCTCGGACTTACCCCGAGGCGGAAGCCTTGGTTTTCGAGAACACTCGGCTGACCTACCGAGAAATCGACAATCGCACCAATCGCCTTGCGAACTCGCTGGCAAAGCTTGGCTGCAAGATCGGCGAGCGCGTCGCGATCCTGGCTGAGAACACGCACAAATACCTAGAAATTTATCTCGGCGCGGCGAAAGCAGGACTGGTTACGACACCTCTTAACTTCAGGCTATCGCAGGAGGAGCTCGTCCACATCCTTAATGATTCGGAAGCGACCCTGGTGCTGGTCGGCGATGGCTATGAAGCAATCGCCGTGGATCTACAAAGCAAGGCGAACACGGTGAAGTTCTGGATTGGTCTGGACAACGACTTTTGTGGACGGTTTTACGAAGACCTCATCCTAGCCTCCTCCGACGACGATCCTCGCGTCGCGATCGGCGAAGATGAATTAGCAGTCCTGATGTACACCGGCGGGACCACGGGCACGCCCAAGGGCGTGATGCTTTCGCATCGAAACATCCTTGCAGCGATGCATTGCCTGTGTGAACAGAACCAGATGACTGCACTCGACATAACATGCATGGTTCTGCCGCTCTTTCACGTTTCATTTTGGCCTGCCTTCTGCTGCCTCATGGTGGGCGGCAAGGTTGTCGTCGTCCGGCGTCCGGAAATATCGCACATCCTGAATTCGATCCAGCAGGAACGCTGTACCCATATCAACGCAGTACCGACGATCTATGGATGGCTGATCACGTCTCCGGACTTGGACCAGTTCGATCTTTCCAGCATTCGCCTGATGAGCTATGCAGGGAGCCCGATGCCCGAGCCGATACTTCGGAAATGCGTAGCCGAGTTCGGAAACATCCTGGCGCAGGGATACGGCCTGACCGAAGCGGCACCTGCCGTCAGCGAGTTAATGCCTGAAGATCACGTATTGGCCGGCCCACGAGCGAAGCTATTGAAAAGTGTTGGCCGGAGTCTGCCGGGTGTTGTGGTGCGAGTCGTTGATGAAAGGGGTGCACCATTGAAGCCCGGCCAAACAGGAGAAGTCGTGGTTCGCGGGGCCAATGTCCTCATGGGCTACTGGAAGAATCCGGAACTGACCGCCGAAAAACTGCGTGATGGTTGGCTCCACACCGGGGATATCGGTTTCGTTGACGAGGAAGGTTATATCTACCTGGTCGACCGCAAGGCCGACATGATTATCACCGGAGGAGAGAATGTCTACCCGAAGGAGACGGAAAACGTTCTCTACGGCCACCCCGCGGTGCAGGAGTGTGCGGTGACGTCAGCGCCTGACAAAAACTGGGGGGAGAGAGTACAAGCCGTGGTGGTTCTGAAACCGGGAGCTACCGCTAGCGAGAAAGAGCTCATCGAGTTTTGCAAGAGCAAACTCGCCGGATACAAATGCCCGAAAAAGATCGAATTCTGGGAGCAATTGCCCAAAACCACAGTGGGCAAGATCTTGCGAAAGGATGTGAAGGCGAAGTTTTGGGAAGAGGCTGCGAATCACTGTTCATCAAGCGCAGCCAGCAGTACGAATTAATCCTGGGAGCTGGTAACCGACTGACAAGCTGGCCACGAGGAGTCCTTCGGGACGTGGAGGGAGAGTTCTGTTCCACAGTACGGCGACTAACGGCGCATAACGACGCGCTTATTTGGAGAAGATTATATGGAAAGGCGACTACGCACCCCACTGCATCTGGTTGGCTCAGCCTTCCGGTTCCTACTCTTAGGCGTCGTGATAGGGCTACTAACGGTGTCTGCTGTTATGGCACAAGAGCCGGCTGCAAAGCTGGAGGAGCCAGTCGCGAACACAGACGAGCCCACTGCGAAGCCGGAAGAGCCAACTGCAAAGCCGGAAGAGCCGACTGCAAAGCCGGAAGAGCCGACTGCTAACGAGGCCCAACCCAAGGCCACCAAGACCCTGAAGCTCAGCTGGGATACCACGCTAAAGTACAGTAACGCCTTCCGGTTATTGCCCCAGAGCTCGACATTGGTCAGCCCTGCCGTGAATAGCTTTAATGTCAACCAGGACGACGGCGACCGCAACTTCCATGGCGGGCTCATCTCGAACCGTGGTGACTTGGTCTCGGAGCTCGATCTGACTTACGGGTCGTGGGGTGTGCGGACAAGTGTGGAGGGATGGTTCGATACGACCTACAACCAGCGCACCGGCAATAATTCTCCATACACAAACAACAACATCACCACGAATTATCTCCACTTCACCAACGGCACGCAGGAGATATTTTTCCGCAATGCCCAACTGTTAGATGCCTTCGGTTTTGGCAAAGTGTCTGTCGGCAGCGGCAATTTGAGTTTTCGTGGCGGTCAATTCGCCCAGTTCTGGGGCGAGGCACTCTATTTTGGTAACAACGGGATTGCCGGCGCCATGGCGCCGATCGATGTGGTGAAGGCACAGTCGGTTCCTTTCACGCAATTCAAAGAGCTGATCCTGCCAGTACCCCAGGTCGGCGTTCAGTATCAGATCAACCCAAATCTGGCGATTGGCGGGTATTACCAGTTCGGCTGGGCGGAAGACCGTTTGCCTTCCGCTGGCAGCTACTTTTCTGTATTCGATCCGGCAGGCGAAGGTGGCGAGTTTCTCATTGCCAGTCCTCTCACTGATCCGAATACGGGCCAAGTGGTCATCGATCCGGTTACAGGTCACCCGGCATGGGAAGGGTTTGTGCGCAGTCGCGACTTGTGGGCCAAGAATTCAGGCCAATGGGGAGTGCAGTTGAAGGTGCGCGCTCCCCGAGGGTACTCGCTCGGGTTCTATGCGCTGAATTTCCATGAAAAGGCGCCGCTACAACTCTATCTTGCGCCAGTCATACCCGGGCTGGGCACACCGAGTCTTCTTCCCCCGAATTATGGTGGCGTGATTCCGAATGTGCAAATCGGGAACTACTATTTCGCCTACCCAGAGAACATCAAAGTGTTCGGGATGAGCGCCACAAAGACCACGGGCATCGTGAACTGGGCAGCGGAAATCTCCGGCCGCACCAACATGGATCTGGTAAGCGACGCCCAGCTGATCACTCCGGGTCATGGCGGCAACTTCGTGATAGATTCCAGCGGGCCGAAGTATGTCATTACGGCAAACAACAGTGACAACCCCTTGTACGCCGTTGGAGATTCGATTCACGCAAACTTTTCGGGGTTGGCCATTTTTGGGCCGACATTTATTGCAAAAGAAGCGACGCTCATCGGGGAGGTCGCCTGGAATTGTCTGCTGAGCATAACCAGAAACTCGGCGGCCCTCGATCCCAATACGACGCACAATGCCGTTGGCTTCCAGTTGGTCTATACGCCGACGTATCGCCAAGTGCGTCCCGGTCTCGATCTCTCCCCCAATGTGGGATTCGCCTTCTATCCCATGGGCAAGTCGAGCGTGATCGGAAGCTTTGGGCCAAACCAAGGGGGATCCTACAGTGTTGGACTCAACGCTTCCTATCGAGACCGCTGGCAAGTGGGTGTGACCTTCAACGGCTTTTATGGCCCGGCGGCTGGTCTTATAGATTCGAACCTGCACTATTCATTCGGGCAGACGCTCGCCGACCGAAACTTTATCTCATTTTCCATGTACCGCACGTTTGGGGTTAGAGCCGAGCGCAAAAAAGGCCAGTAATTCCGGGAGACGAAGGAGAGAGTATGACAAAGTATCCGAACACACTTAAAGGTGCAACTGTTGCTTGCGTGGTTGTCCTGCTTTTAGTGGGGAACCATGCCCTGGCGCAGGTTTCCGCGCAGGAAGCGGCAAAGCTGAAAACGACTCTAACCCCATTAGGCGCTGAGAAGGCTGGCAACAAGGAGGGCACCATCCCCGCGTGGGAGGGCGGACTCACCAAGCCGGCTCCGGGGTTCAAGAACGGAGGTCGCAGGCGCGATCCCTTCGCCAACGAAAAGCCGCTGTTTTCAATCACCGCCAAGAACATGGATCAATACGCCGACAAGCTTAGCGACGGCACCAAGGCCATGTTGAAGAAGTATCCGGCGTACCGCTTGGATGTCTACCCAACCCATCGAACCGCTGCGGCGCCGCAGTGGGTTTACGACAATACCTTCAAGAATGCCACGCGGGCCAAGTTGGTGGAAGGATCGGCCGGCCCCGAGCCTTCCGGCGCCTTTGGCGGTATCCCATATCCAATCCCATCCAACGGCGCCGAGGTCATGTGGAACCACTCTCTGCACTGGCGCGGTACTGCATTCCACTGGGACATGCAGGGCTATGAGATCACGGCGGATGGTAAGCACGTCCTGGTGCTGGATAGCACCAATGACTACCAGATGCCCTACTATCTGACAGATGCTGCCGATAAGTTTGGTGGTGAGTATTGGATGGCTCGTTACGTCGACAACGGGCCGCCTATTCGTGCCGGCGAAGGCCAGGTTGGTCGGGCAAACCTCAACGCCGACAAAACTGTGGCGTGGATATACCTGACCGGTCAACGCCGGGTGCGACAGACACCCAATCCTTGTTGCGACACTCCTACGCCCTTCTCGGCAGGGCTCAGCTCGTATGACGAAATTGAAGTCTTCTTCGGTCGCATGAACCGCTTCGACTGGAAGTTGGTCGGCAAGAAGGAAATCTACATTCCCTACAACACAAACAAGACGCTGGAGCCCAGGATCAATGACGTACTAGGGCCGCACTACCTGAATCCGGACTACGTCCGTTGGGAACTCCATCGTGTGTGGATCGTGGAAGCCAATTTGCGACCTGGCCAGCGGCATACTTCACCGAAGAGCCGTTACTACGTTGACGAAGACTCGTGGATTGCAGTGCTGGGGGACCGCTGGGACGCTAAAGGGCAGTTGTGGCGAAGTCTGTTCATGCTGCCTGTCGTCGCCCCCGACATTCCGGCTGTAGTGAACACCACTTGGGGTTACTACGACTTGATATCCGGCAGGGCGTTTGTGGATGTGCTGTTTAACGAAAAATCCGAGCAGTACAAAATCATGCCGCGCTATGCAAGTTCAGTCTTTACTCCAGAGTCATTAGCCGGCGAGAGTGTGCGGTAGACGAAACAGCGCAAATGGATTCACCTCGCCCCCGAGTTGCAGGAGAGCACGATGCCAGTGAGTAGACGATCAACCTCGACACAAGTCGTCCTGGCAGCCTTGTGGCTGTCAACCTCAGCCGTGTGGGCTGCCGGGGCGGTCGATGCTCTCGACCAACCCGCGGTGGCGTGCCGCAGGCCCGCCCAAACCGTGCTTCTTGACGTTACCACCGCTGGCTCACGTGTCATCGCAGTTGGTGAGCGCGGGGTCGTCGTTTTCTCCGACGATGGCGGCCAAACGTGGCAACAGGCCAAGGTCCCTACCAGTGTATCTCTAACTGCCGTGCAGTTTCCCACTCCAAAACAGGGATGGGCAGTCGGTCACGCAGGAATTGTTCTGCACTCCGAAGACGGCGGCCTAACTTGGACGCGGCAACTCGATGGCAGAATTGCGGCGCAACTGGCGCTCGACGCGGCACGGGCAAACGTGAACGCCGGCGGCGGTGCCGGAGCAAAGGCTGACGCGGCCAGGCAACGGTTGGCTGATGCGCAACGTCTTGTGGAAGACGGACCGGTCAAACCTTTCCTTGCTCTACATTTTGACAACGAGAAATCTGGTTTCGTCGTCGGTGCGTATGGGTTGATATTCCGCACTACAGATGGGGGAAAGACCTGGCAGCCGTGGATGGATCATCTGGCGAACCCGAAAGGTCTGCACATCAATGCCATTCGCGCAGCCGGTAAGAACGTTTACCTCGCCGGGGAACAGGGCCTGTTCTTGCGCTCAACCGACGGCGGGAACACCTTTACACGATTGGATACACCCTACGAAGGAAGCTATTTCACGCTCACCGCACTGCCATCGGGCGAGGTCGTCGTTGCCGGCATGCGCGGCAATGCGTACTGGTCGGTCGACCAGGGGAAAACTCTTAACAAGGTCGAGTCGCCCATGCCGGTCTCGTTCAGCGCCGGCATGACACTGGCCGATGGCAGGCTGTTTCTGGCGAACCAGGCAGGTGTGGTGCTCGAGAGCCGCGATCATGGTCGAACGCTCGAACCGCTGGCTATCCCGCCGATGCCGCCTTTGGCGGGAATGACTGAACTCCAGGATGGATCGGTTGTCACAGTTGGTTTCGGAGGCGCCCTTCGGATTCCCAGCAAAACCAGTGAGGTGGGGCAATGACAATCGAAAAGAAACTCGTCCAGCCTGTGGTTCGCGATCTGGCGCAGTTCGATCGCAGCTCAGGTTCGCTCGCCGAGCGGATCCTGTTTAATCACCGCGGTGTGGTGCTCGGCATTTGCCTCTTCATTACCATCATTCTCGGCTATGAGGCGACAAAGCTGCGGCTGAACGCCAGTTTTGAGAAGGCAATCCCGACCACGCACCCCTATATTGCGAACTACCTAAAGCATCAGTCGGATCTGAACGGCATCAGCAATACGGTTCGGATCGCTGTCGAAACCACAAACGGGACCATTTACGATGCCGCGTACCTGGAAACTCTACAGAAACTGACCGACGATTTGTTTCTGCTGCCCGGTGTCGATCGCGCGTACATGAAGTCGTTGTGGAGCCCGGGAACCCGGTGGGCCGGCATTACTGAGCAGGGCTTTGAAGGTGGCCCGGTGATTCCAGAGGACTACAACGGATCACCCGAGTCCGTGGAGCAGGTAAGGCGAAATGTCGAGCGTTCGGGCGAGATCGGGCAACTGGTTGCCGCCAATCAAAAGTCGAGCATCGTAGTTGTGCCGCTCTTATCGAAAGACCCCCAGACGGGGGAACGTCTCGATTACGGCAAATTCTCCGAGAGCCTGGAAGCACTTAGACGCAAATACGAGACCGGCGACATCAAGCTGCATATCACCGGCTCCGCAAAGGTGCTGGGAGATCTGATCGCCGGCTTGCGCTGGTTCGTGTTGTTCTTCGCAGCCGCCATACTAATTGATGCAGGCCTGCGGCAGTACTACATCCGCTGCTGGCGCAGCACTTTGCTGATGGTTGCCTGTTCGCTTCTGGCGGTGCTCTGGCAACTTGGCCTGCTTCCTCTACTTGGCTTCGAGTTGGATCCCTACTCGGTGCTGGTTCCGTTCCTCATCTTCTCGATCGGCATGAGCCATGGTTCGCAGAAGATGAACGGCGTAATGCAGGATATCGGCCGGGGAACCCATAAGCTGGTTGCGGCACGCTACACGTTCCGCCGCCTGTTTCTGCCCGGCCTCACGGCGCTGCTGGCCGACGCGGTCGGATTCGCCGTGCTGATGATGATCCACATACAGGTCATCCGAGACCTCGCGATTACCGCCAGCATAGGAGTGGTAATCCTCATCTTTACCAACCTGATCCTTCTGCCCATCCTGCTGAGCTACAGCGGAGTGAATCCCAGCGCTGCGAAGCGCAGCCTGCGGACCGAAGTGGCGGAGCAATCGGGTGAGAAGCACCTGGTCTGGCGGTTGCTCGACTTAACGACGCGGCCAAAGTGGGCCGCGGTCATTATCGGGGTTAGCGTCGTTTTCGTAATCGTCGGTTATTTCGGCAGCCTGAACCTGAAGATCGGCGATCTGGATCCCGGTGCGCCCGAGCTCCGCCCGAACTCGCCCTATAACCGCGACAATGCTTTCGTCACCACTAACTATGGCGCGAGCAGCGACCTGCTTGCCGTCCTTGTGGAAACACCCGATGGCAACTGCGGTCAGCAGGACACCATCCAGCGCCTCGACAATCTCGAGTGGAAGCTGCGCCAAACCGAGGGTGTGGAATCCACCAAATCGCTGGCCCTGCTCAACCGCCAGGTCTACGTCGGCTACAGTGAGGGCAATCTAAAGTGGTATGGGCTGCCGGGCGATCAGTCCATGATCAATACCATAACCGCCAATAACCCTTGGGCCGGGCTCTACAACGACAGCTGCAGTCTGTTGACGCTCTACACGTACCTCAAAGACCACAAGGCTGACACTCTTACGCGAGTTGTCACCGTGGTAGAGGGCTTCGCATCCGAGAACAACACCGAGGACGCAAAGTTCCTGCTCGGCGCGGGCACAGCCGGCATCAATGCCGCCACAAACATAGTGGTGAAGAAAGCCAACCACGAGATGTTGCTGTGGGTGTATGGCGCGGTCAGTCTGCTGTGCTTGATCACCTTTCGTTCAGTGCGCGCGGTGATTGTGGCGGTGCTTCCTCTGATGCTGACTTCCGTGCTGTGCGAGGCCCTGATGGTGAAACTGGGGATGGGAGTCAAAGTCGCCACGCTGCCCGTCATCGCGCTCGGCGTAGGCATCGGCGTCGACTACGCCTTGTACATGCTGACCGTCATCCTCGCCCACATGCGCGCCGGACGGACTTTGTCGGAAGCGTACTATGCGACGCTGTGCTTTACCGGCCGCGTTGTAATCCTCACCGGTCTAACACTCGCTTTTGGCGTTGCGACCTGGGCTTTTTCTCCGATCAAGTTTCAGGCCGATGTCGGCATTCTGCTGGTTTTCATGTTCGTTTGGAACATGCTCGGCGCGCTGATTTTGCTACCTGCGTTGGCGTGCTTCCTCCTCAAGAGCAGGCGCCCAGCAGTGGTGGCCAGTGCTTCCAGTTTTTCAGGATTCGAAAACAGCCGAGAGCAGCGTGTCTCGGCTTGCGTGGACCAGAATTAAGGAGAGGACATGTTTACGCGTGAAACAGTGACAGAGCAAATGGCAGCCGCGCCTCTGCCAATCCTCGCGCGCATTCTCCTGGTGACGGATTTCTCACCGTGCTCGGAGGTGGCTGCTCCGGTTGCCAAGCTGCTGGCAGAAAGCTACGGCGGAACCGTTACCGCTGCTCACGTCATTCTTCGCGATCTTGATCTCGGGCCGAACGAGGCCGTCATTGGCACACCGGAAGAAATTGCTGCCATCGCCGAAAACGAGATGGCAATGTTTATGACAAGGAATTTGCTCGCGGGAGCAGAGTCAATCATCACCAGTGGCCATTTCGAGGAAACGATTGCGAACCTGGTCACGGAGAAACAGATTCATGCGGTCGTTGTCGGCACACACGGACGTACGGGCGTGGGCAAGCTCTTGCTCGGATCGGTGGCGCAGCGCGTCTTCAATTCGGCACCGTGCCCGGTAGTCACGGTGTCTGCCAAAGTGCGTACCGCCTCTTGCACCGAAGCGAAGCTGAACAAAATCCTCTATCCGACGGACCTCTCCGACATCTCGAAGCTGGCGCTTCCGTATGCGCTATCGCTCGCCAAAATCAACGATGCCGAGTTGCTGCTCGCGTACGCACCGGAAGCCTCCGTAGAGGACGAGGGTCTCGAACAAGATTTTGCGGAATTGAGCGCGTCTGCAGCCCGCAGTTGGCACCGGGTCGCCGGAGTTTCGTTGACGGGCGACACGGTGTCGGGCATCGTGGCGTCGGCCGTAAGCAACGCAGTCGATCTCATTGTGATTGGCGCGGAGCGACTGAGCGGGGGACCGCTCTACCGCTTTAACGTGCCTCTTACAGCGGCGTATCAAATCGTGGCAAACGCCCCCTGCCCGGTACTGAGGGTGCGCAGCCGGACACCTGAATAACAACCCTGGGCTCGGGCAAACCGAGCCCAGCTCTTAGCAGTACGTCGGGCCCTTGATGCTTGGTGATTGCAAAAAGGAGAGTGACATGTCGACAACCGCTACACCAGAGACACAATTCCCAACGCTTCTGAGCCCAATCAAGATTGGACCGCTCCAGCTCAAGAATCGCATTGCGATGGCACCTATGAACGAAACGCTCTCCGACGGCGACGGGCGTGTCAGCGAGCAACTCTGCGCCTACTTTGCGGCAAGAGCCAAGGGCGGGACCGGTCTTCTCATCACCGGGGCCATTATGGGAACGAGATTGGCTTCGGAATTCGTTTGGGGACGCAACCTTCACTGCTACAACCTCGGCCATCTGCACGGCCTCACGCTGCTGACTGATCGCGTTCATTATTTCGGCAGCAAAATCGCTGCTCAGATGAGTATCGGTTTTGGGCGTCAAGGGCATTCCTATGACCACGACCTGCTGGCTCCAGCGGCCACGGCAGGTCTGCCCTATGAAATGGCACTGGACAAGGCCACCGATCACCTGGCGCCCGCCTTCCGCAAAGCGGAGCGTTCTCGCCAGTTTCTCACCGGGCAGTTGACCCGCGAAATGTCCATCGACGAGATTCACAGCGAGCAAAGAGAATACGCGCATAGCTGCCAGTTGGCCTTGATGGCTGGGTTTGATGCCATCGAGATCCATGCGCCCCACGGCTATCTGGAGCACGAGTTCCTCTCGCCTCTGACAAACAAGCGCACCGACATGTATGGCGGCGACTGGCGCAACCGCAAGCGCTTTGTCAACGAAGTCATGGAGCAAATCCGGTATGCCTGCCCCGGTGCGGCGATCGGCGTGCGCATCAGCGCCGAAGAGCACTGCGAGGGTGGGTTGACCCGGGAAGAAATGATCGATGTCGCCCTGAATCTGGAAGCTCGCGGCGCGGACTACATCAGCCTCTCCGATGGCGGGGGCTATGAGGAACCGAATCATCTGCTTCCTGAAGCGAAACGTGCGGAACACATTCCGGACACTGGCGCCGACTTCAAGAAAGCCCTGAAGATTCCCGTCATCGTGCCCTCGCAGCACGATCCCGTAAAAGCGGAAGCAGATATTGCGGCGGGAAAGTTCGACATCTCCGCTCTGGGCCGGCAGCTCCTGTGCGATCCCGAGTATGCCAACAAGGTGGCGTCCGGCCGCGTGGACGAGATTGTCCGCTGTAAGCGCGACAACATCTGTGTCATGCGCTGTCTGGCGGGTGCGTCACCGGCTTGTGGGAGCAATCCCTGGCTCGGCCGCGAGTATGCGCAACCGGAACTGCAAATCGGTCCGCGCCAGAAGCACGAAAGCCTAATCCCTACCGGCATGATGCTGCCCCTGCCTGCCCTGGATCGGCCCTGGTGGAAGCGGGAGATTCCCGTCGAGGAGAAATACTGGCGTCCGTTCCGCGGTCCAGGCCCGGAATAACAAGAGTCCTGAAGGAGACCTGCAATGACAACGCAAGCCGAGAAAGACGATTTCTTCAAGATTGATCCTGAGGCACATCTCGTCGGGGACATGAGTCCGGTCACGCATTTCCCGGGCGTTCAGATGTGGTGGCGTGCCATTGAAGGTTGCAAGCGGGCGCTGCTCACTGGATTGCCAGCCGCCGCGGCGCAGGCGTCCGGTGGGCAGGGCTTAAAGAAGGACACCTCCCCGGAAGCTTTGCTGGCGGCAATGGACCGGTGTGGAGTGGATATTGCGTGCCTGCTTCCGGAATCCATGATGGATGCGACGGGCTACTCCAGTCGCTGGTGCACTAATGGGGAAATGGCGAAGGTCGTTGACGCCCACCCCGACCGCTTCCTGTACCAGCCCAATCTCTCGCCTATCAAGCACCGCGGCGTGAAGCATGCCACCTGGGAGATGGAGTATTGGGTCAAGGAGAGAGGCGCGAAGATCTTCAAGTTTTATCCGCCTGAGGACACCTTTATTAATGATCTCGAACTCTGGCCCTTCTACGAGAAGGCGCAGGAGCTGGGAATCGTCCTGGATATCCACACAGGATTCAGCTGGGTTCCTCCGGGGAAGAGCAAGCACGCATTGCCCATCCTGCTGGACGATGTGGCCCGGGACTTCCCGAACCTCAATATCGTGGCGTTTCACATGGGGTACCCCCATTGTGACGATCTCAACATGGTCGCGATGGGACACCCCAATATTTACCTCTGCCTTAGCCTCATCGTTCCCTGGGCTGTGAGCGCACCGAGGAAGTTCGCGAAGATCATTGGGGAAGCCCTCCGCTTCGCCGGTCCCGACCGCATTATCTGGGGCACGGACACGGCCGGCTTTGAAGCGCAGGTGCGTCTGTCAGTCGAAGGCTTCCGCAGGTTCCAGATTCCCGAAGATATGCGCCAGCAATATGGCTATCCGGAAATTGCCGAAGACGATCGGCGCAAGATCTTCGGGGCGAATCTGGCACGCCTGTTGGGAGTCGATATCAGCAAGCGGCGGGTCCCCACGGAAACTTATGCCATTGCGAGCGTGTAAGCGACGCAGAGTCTGTGCGTCTTAATTCGTAGATGAGGAGATATTGCCATGGCTAAACCGGAGTTCGCCATTATCGGAACAGGCGAGGTGCCGTGCGGAATTTACCCGAAGCGGAGTGAGTTCGAGATTGCCTATCGCGTGGCAAAACTCGCCATTGAAGATGCGGGCATTAGCAAAGACCAAATCGGCGCAGCACTGACGGCCGCCCACATTATGGGATCGGAGTACAACACGGAAATGTTTTTCGGCCGGCTGCCAGAGGCAATCGGCGCGAGGAGTTGCAAAATCGTCGCGACCACGATCTCAGGCGGGGCGTCGAGCTTTTCCATTCGGAAGACCGCAGAGGGAATTCTCCACTCCGGAGAAACCGATTACGTACTCGTGGTTCACGCGCAACGCTTTTCGCAGTTTTCGCCGAACGAACAAGCCACTTTTTTTGCTCACGCCGGTGCTGATCCCGAGTGGGAGGTTCCTTACGGCATGACGTACAACGCCCTTTCCGCTATGGTCACCCAGGCCTACATGACTTACACGGGCACGACGCTCGAACAGATTGCCAGCGTGTGTGTTGCCTGCAGAAAATGGGCGAACCTGCAACCCAACGCGATGTTCCGCGACAAAACACTCACGGTAGATGAAGTTCTCAAGAGCCGCATGGTCGCATATCCGCTCACAGCGCTGATGTGCAATGTGTTGGCCGACGGTGGCAGCGCTTACGTGATGACCACTGCCGAGAACGCCAGGAAGGTGTGCAGCAAGCCCGTCTACGTGCTGGGCGAGGCGTCCGGATACAGCCACCGCAGCATCACCAAGAGCAAGGTGCGAGACCTTGATCGCATGTACGAGTTCTACGCGCCGATTGCCAAGGAGGCTTATGAGCGGGCTGGTCTGGGGCCAACCGACATGGACATCTATGAAATCTACGGTTCCTACCCGGTGATTTCGTTGATGGCGATGGACGCGTTGGGATTCGTTGAACCGGGACGCTCCGGCGCTCTTGTCGCGGCGGGGGAGACGAGCCCTGCAGGCAAGTACCCGGTCTCCACCAATGGCGAAGCCATGGCTTTTGGGCATACCGGTACAGGAGTTGGCTTCTCTGTGTTCGTCGAAAGCGTGCGGCAGTTGCAGGGTAAAGCAGGGAAAGCCCAAGTCCAAGGTGCCCGGTATCTGGTCGAGGACTGCGGCGGCGGCGCATTCATGGATGTGCACTTCACCGTGCTTGGCAACCAGATTCCGAACTAGGGCACAACGCTTACTACGGGTGAACGATCGACACCGGAGCGATAAGAGGAGGCAAGCATGAGCACAAGTTCAGTTGAAGCATCCAGCATCAGGCAAACGCTGAAAGAAAAACTCGGCTGCACAGACCAGGACTTCGTCAAACCTCTGCCCAAGCCGACGGCATGGTCGAAGCCTTTCTGGGAAGCCGCAAAACAGCGCAGGCTCGTATTGAAGAAATGCAAGCTGTGCGGCCATGTCGATCATCCGCCTTATTTGTACTGTACCGTCTGTTCGGGCGAGGATGCAGAGTGGATTGAAGCTACCGGCAAAGCCAGACTGTACGCCTACGCGGTGAACACCTACTCCGTCCCGTTCCCGTTCATGGAGGACCTGCCCTATGTGCTGGCCATGGTGGATCTCCCGGAGGGACCGCGGATGATCTCCAACGTAGTTGGCTGTTCACCCAAGGATCTACGGAATGGCATGGAACTGGAAGTGGTCTTCGAGCAAGTCTCGCCTGACGTGGTGCTCCCCAAATGGCGCCCGGTGAATGGCTGAGGAGGCATTTATGGCGACTACTGCAGTGGCGACAGAGTACCAGAGAGTAATCTGCGAGCGTAAGGGCACCAGCGGCGAAGCCCTCTGGCTCACCCTGAATAACGAAGCGATGCGGAACGCGCTCGATGACCTGATGCAGCGCGAGTTGCTCGAGGTCCTGGAGAAGGTCGCCTTCGATCACAGCATCCGTTGTGTCGTCATCGGAGGGGTCGGCGAAAAGGCCTTTTGCAGCGGCGGCGACATTCGAGCCTTCCAGACCATGGACCTGGTTTCTGGCTATGAGTATCTGCTCCAGCGAGGAGCCAGGATTCACCAGCTCATCACCACCATGGAGAAACCCGTAATCGCGGCGGTCGCCGGAATGTGCTTCGCGGGAGGCCTGGAACTCGCCCTCATGTGCGACTTCGTCTACGCCACCGAAAACGCCACGTTTGGTCTGTTGGAGATCAATCTCGGATTGCTGGCCGGCTGGGGCGGGACCGTACGGCTGCCTCGCGCCATTCCGGCAGCTCGGGCAAAGGAAATGATCTATCGCGGCGAGGTGATCAAAGCCACGGAAGCACACCAATGGGGCCTGGTCAACCGTGTGTTCTCCGGCCGGGCGGAGATGTACCAGGCGCTGGAGAAGACGGTGGAAGAGCTGGTCGCCAAACCTCCGCTAGCTCTGCGCGCCGCCAAGACCATCATCAACAACTCAGCGACATGCGACAGCATGGACGCCGCGCTTGCCATTGAGCGGGGTACGATCCAGTGGCTCCTCGGTTCAGAAGACATGAAGGAAGGCGTCGCAGCCTTTGTAGAGAAGAGGAAGCCGAGCTTCAAAGGCAGGTAGGGAAACGGAGACCGGCAGTGGACACGGAATTCACGAAAGAACAAAAACTCCTGCAGGAAACCTATCGCGAGTTTTGCAAGCGGAACCTCACTCGCGAGTACGTCCGCTGGCTCGACGAGAATACAACGTTTCTTCCCCAGGACATGTACGACAAGCTCGCTGAGCTGGGAACCATGGCAATTTGTATTCCTCCTGAGTATGGAGGCATGGGACTCGGCCAAGTCGAGCGTTGCATCGTCTTCGAGGAGCTCTGCATTGCAGGTGTAGCGGTGGGCTTCTGCGCGGGGCTCGCCGAAGGCTTTGGCGGCCACCCCATCATGGCCCTGGGCACCGAGGCGCAAAAGAAGAAGTACTTGCCGCAAATCGCCGAGGGCAAGCACAAGTGGTCACTGGCCATGACCGAGCCGTCCGGCGGCACGGACATTCTCGGCGCCATTCGCACCACGGCCACGAAGAACAGCGATCACTACGTGGTGAACGGCTCGAAGATGTGGATCAGCGGTGCCCACGTAGCCGACTACCTCACCACCTTGGTCATAACCAATAAGGAAGTAGAGCGCAAGAAAGGGCTGTCTGTTCTGATCATTGATGCGAAGAACCCTGGCGTTACGATCCGGCCGATCAAGAAATTGGGTGTCCACGGCTGCGGTGTCAATGAGATCTACTTCGACAACGTCTGCGTGTCGTTCGAAAACCTGCTCGGAGAAGAGAACAAAGGATGGTACGGACTCCTGAATGTGCTGAATCCGGAGCGTATCGCCACCTCAATTTTCTCACTGGCGATCGCGAAGTCCGCATTTCAGTACGCGCTTGAGTATTCGCGGGAAAGAATGGCCTTCGGAAGAGTCATCGGCTCTCTTCAAATCCTGCAGCACTATCTCGCCGACATCGCCGTGGAAATCGAAAACGCCCAGAACCTTATCTACAAGTGCGCCCGCCTGTGCGACTCAGGTAAACGATATGACGTGGAGGCGTGCATGGCCAAGATCGTGGCCTGTCGCGCCTCGGAACTGGCGGCCCGTTACGGAATGGAAATCATGGGTGGCTATGGGTTTGCCATGGAATACGACATGCAACGCCACTTCCGCGACTACAAACAAATGATGTTCTCCCCCATCTCCGACGAAATGGCGAAGAACTACATCGCCGAGAGTTTCGGGCTGCCCAGGAGCTTCTAAGGCAGGGCGAGAAATTGATGGTTGAACTTGCAAAGCGGAAAAACATAACGATGTGCTCGCAAGAGTTACGCCCGGTGACCCGAGTCGCAAATGTACCTGGGCAAGGCTGAACTGTATCGGAAGTGAGTTTATGAACATTCTGGTTTGTCTAAAACAGATTCTCGACCCGGAAGTGCCGGCCCGCGATTTTCGCATCGATTCAGCGAAACGCGAGGCTGAGCGCGGTGCAGCGAACCTCGTCACCAACATCTTCTGCGAAAACGCGCTTGAGACCGCACTGCAGTTCCGCGACCGTGCGGGGAACACGAAGATCGCAGCCTTGTCGTTCGGGCCGGCAACGGCGGAGGACACCCTGCGCAAGGCCCTTGCCATGAAAGCTGACACGGCCACGCTCGTCATTAATGACGGCAATTCCAACCCGGATCCCCATACGGTGGCTGTCGTGCTTGCCGCGGCGGCCAAGAAGCTGGGTGGCTTTGATCTCATAGTGTTGGGTCGCGAAGCGGGCGACTGGGGGGCGGGACAAACCGGCGGACTGCTGGCCGAGGAGTTGGGTCTGCCTTGCATATCGTTCGTCGACAGCATTGAAGCGGCGGGCAGCAAGCTGCGCATCCGCCGCCAGACGGATTGGGGATACGAAGTGTTTGAGGCGGAGCCGCCGCTGGTGCTCACGATCACAAATCACGAGCACAACGTTCCGCGGATTCCGAAAGTGCGTGACGTAATGATGTCAGGCCGGCAGCCGCTGACCAAGTGGACAATTGAGGATCTGGGCATCGACGTCGCGGCTGTGCGCGCCGGCAACACCTACTACGAAGTGGTTGAGCTTGCCATTCCACAGAAAGAAACGAAGTGCGAGTTTATCAGCGGCAATTCGCTGGAAGAGCAGGCCGAGGCGTTTGCAAATCGCCTCGCGCAAGTCGCCGGGGCTGCTTAGACGCTTAGATGTACTTAGCGCTAAGGAATCGAGGTCAAGTGAACTATGAACGACATCGTCATCTGTCTCTTTGCATCCAGCGGCTATGACAAAGCCGCCCAGGGACTAACCGGCGCTGCACGACGTCTCTCCGAGCAAACCGGATCAGAAGTCCGTGCAGTTCTCTTTGGCGCCGCAGCAGGTGAACTCGCGTCCGAAGTCGCACGTTTCGTGGACAAGGTTGTAGTGGCGGATCAAGCGGAGACCGCTGAATACGCTCCGGAAACCTGCCTGAATGCGCTGGCGCAGCTTACCAAAGACGCCCGCGTCGTGCTGCTCTCGAACGACACCTATTGTCAGGAGATCGCCCCGCGTCTCGCATACCGCTTGCGCGGCACTGCCGTGGGCGACGGTATCGGCGTGGACATGCAAGACGGAGTTGTGCGAGTTACACGCCAAGTGTATGGCGGAAAAGCACAGGCCGTAATCGAACTGAAGCGTTCGCCGGCGGTTGTGTGGCTGCGTTCGCGCTCGTTTGAACCTGCTCCCGCACGTGCCGCTGCGGGCGACATCCTACCCGCTGTGCTGGACATCAAGCCAGATCCACGCATCCGGATCGTCGAGCGCATGCGGGAAGACTCCGGCACGGCGCGGCTGGAAGATGCGCGAATCATCGTCGCCGGCGGCCGCGGCATTGGCGGGTCCGAGCCGTTCGGTAAGGAACTGCAGCCGCTCGCCAACCTGTTGGGGGCACAAATGGCTGCTACACGCGCCGCATGCGACGCCGGATGGGTGCCGGCTACCTGGCAGGTCGGTCAAACCGGCAAGAAGGTCGCTCCCGAGCTGTATTTAGCAATCGCCATCAGCGGCGCCAGCCAGCATCTGGCGGGCATCTCGGAAGCCAGGAACATTGTCGCGGTCAATACGGACGCTGAGGCGCCCATCTTCAAGCACTGCCGCTTCGGGGTCGTTGCTGATTATCGCAAGCTTCTGCCGCTGGTCCGCGAGAGGTTAGGAGCGGTATGCACATGAATCCCTCCCAGGCGACTCGTGAGATCTACTGGAATGTGGCTCACATCTGGCTGATGTATGTGCTGCTGCTGGTCACACTGGCCGTTGCCGGATACGGTGTTTACCGGCACCTGAGCCTTTGGCGTCACGGGCTCCCGGTTCAGCGCTTGGATCGTCCGGCAGAACGACTTCGGAACCTGCTTCGCCACGCGCTGGCGCAAAGCCGCACCGCACGCGACCGCTATGCCGGCTTATTTCACAGATTCATCTTTTACGGATTCATCGTTCTTGCCATCGCGACAGCCGTCGTAGGCTTGCAAAGCGATGTTGGTCTGTCCATCATGCACGGCTGGTTCTACCTGTACTTTCAGTCGTTCATCGTGGACGTCTTTGGCGCGCTGGTGCTGGGCGGCGTCATTATGGCCGCCGTTCGCCGCTTCGTCATGCGTCCCAGTGGGTTGTTTTACACGGACGAAGCCGCATGGATCTTGGTTGTCCTTTTTGTGATCGTAGTCACCGGTTTCCTGTTGGAAGGCTGGCGCATTGCGGTGACGAAAGATCCGTGGGCAAGCTGGTCGCCGTTCGGCAATCTGACGGCGTGGCTTTCAAGCCACGTGATGAGCGTAGAGACGATGCAGCGGGCACACCGCTTCACCTGGTGGTCTCACCTCGCCGTGTGCTTCGCCTTTCTGGCATGGATTCCGTACACCAAGATGATGCACGCGCTGACTGCGCCGCTGAACATATACGCGGCCAATCTCGACCCGATCGGCGCGTCGCTGAAGAACATCGATTTTGAGAGCTCGGTTACCTTCGGTGTAAATTCCCTGAAAGCTTTTACTTGGAAAGATTTGCTTGATCTCGACGCCTGCACCGAGTGCGGGCGTTGCACCTCTGTCTGCCCGGCTAACGTGTCAGGAAAGGAACTCTCCCCGCGCGACCTCATTCTCGACCTGCGCAACTTGATGCACCAGCGTCCCCGAGAAGCTTTTGGGCTATACGCCGCGCATGGCGGCCGTGCCTCGAAAATCCGTGAAGAATCGCAAGATTCTGGCGCTGAAGAAGCCCGTGGGTTGCCGATTATCGGCTCGGCTCCGGCTACTACGCCGGAACGACTGTGGCAGTGCACGACCTGCGCAGCGTGCGTCGAGGCTTGCCCCGTGTTTGTTGAGCAGATGCCGAAGATCGTGGACATGCGCCGTTTTCTGGTGATGGAAGAAGCGGATTTCCCGGAATCCATGCAGGAAGCGATCGCCTCACTGGAAAGTCGTGGTCATCCGTTCCGCGGCACTCAGGCCGGGCGGCTGGACTGGTGCGAGGGAATCAAGGTTTCGCAAATCAGCGACTGCAAGGATGCGGAGGTTCTGCTCTGGGTCGGCTGCAGCGGCGCCTTGAACGAGCGCAACCAGAAGGTCGCGCGAGCCACCGCTCAGCTGCTGCAAAGGGCCGGCGTCAAGTTTGCCATCCTCGGACGTGAAGAGAAATGTTGCGGCGATCCGGCACGACGCATCGGAAACGAGTTTCTGTTCGAGCAACTGGCAAAAGAAAATGTAGCGACGTTCAAGAAGCACAACATCCAGAATGTCGTTACCTTCTGCCCGCATTGCTTCAACACGCTCAAGCACGAGTACCAGCGCTACGGTGCTAGTTTCGAGGTCAGCCACCACAGCGAATATCTCGCTGGACTTGTGAATTCGAGCAGGCTCAAACCCCTCCGCCATTCCGGCAAAAAGATTGTGTTTCACGATCCCTGTTACCTAGGCCGGCACAACGGTGTTTTTGACGCGCCGCGGCAGGTGATAGGAGCTTTATCCGGCGAGGCCCCTCTGGAGATGCAGCGCAGCCACGCGGCAAGCTTCTGCTGCGGCGGCGGTGGTGGTATGAGCTTTGTCGAAGAGCCGGCAGGCAAACGCGTCAATCAGGAGCGGGCCCGCGAGGCCCTGGCGACCCGGGCCGACACGCTTGCCGTTGCCTGCCCGTTCTGCCTGACCATGATGGAGGACGGGGTGAATGCCTGTAAAGGCGACCGTGATCTACGGGTGTCCGATATCTCCGAACTTCTTCTGCAGTTGGTTCAACCGTCGGCAAGTGTGCAGACGCAACAACCCTTGAGGTGATCAGTTATGGTGACGGGAGCAAACCCCGAGAATACCCAGATTGTGCGATCTGCGTGTCGGATGTGCCACGGGGTTTGCCAGGTGCTGGTTCACCTCCGAGCCGGTCGCGTTGTAAAGGTCACAGGAGATCCGGATAGTCCCGCATCTCGGGGCTACATATGTCCGAAGGGCGCCGCTTCGCCCGAGCTGTTATACCACCCGGACCGAGTCACCCATCCTCTCCGCCGCAGGGGAAAGCGTGGAGAAGGTAAGTGGCAGCGAGTCTCGTGGGACGAGGCGCTCAACGAGGTTGCGGAAGTCTTTTCCCGCATCAAAAGCGAGAGTGGCTCCCAGTTTGTGGCGATTGCCCAGGGAACGGGCCGGCCCTACAGCGATTTCACGGTGCGGTTTGCCAACGCATTCGGCACGCCGAACTTTGTGGCCCCGGCGCACGTCTGTTATGCACCGCGTGTATTCGCCAGCGGCATTACGCTCGGGCAACTACCCGTCACCGACGTTTATGGTTTTGGTGGGGAGTCTCCGGCTTGTGTCATCATCTGGGGCTGCAACCTTACCGAGTCGGGTGCGGCCGACGGCATGTGCGCCAGATTGATTGAGCACGCGCTGCGGACTGCCAAGGAGATCATCGTCATCGATCCGCGCCGGACCAGGTCCGCAAAGAAGGCCACGCAATGGCTGCAGGTGCGGCCCGGTACCGATGGCGCCTTGGCTATGGCCATGATTCACGCCATCGTTGCCGAAGGCCTGATCGATACCGACTTCATCCACAAATTTACCGTTGGTTACGAACAGCTCGTCGAGCATGTGCGCCCCTTTACTCCCGAGTGGGCGGCATCCATTACAGGACTCACGGCCGACGCCATACGCCGTGCGGCAAGAACCTACGCCAGCACTTCGCCTGCCTGCATGCTTTGGGGGAGCGCCACAGACGCGAGTGCCTCAAATCTCCAGACGGCCCGCGCTCAGCTCATCCTTCGAGCCCTGACGGGAAACATCGATCGGCCAGGTGGCGACGTTCTATGGGTACCGCCGCATGGAGTGCGCCAGAAATCACCCTTCATGAATCCCGAGCAGATGGGCGCGCACTTTTTGCCGCCGGACAAACAGCGACGCGCAGTGACGAGAGACTTTGCCCTGAATGCATTCTTGCATCCGCCGTCGTTTTGGAAATCGGTAGTGACTGGCGACCCCTACCGGGTGCGCGCCCTGTGGCTGATCGGCACCAATCCGTTGCTGACCCAAACCCAGCCGCTCATAACCGAATGTGCACTGCGCCAGCACCTGGAGTTTACCGTTGTCTCTGATTTCTTCATAACGCCGACTGCCGCGCTGGCCGATCTGATTCTGCCGGCGGCCACTTGGCTGGAAACCGATGACGTGGCCAACATCCACAAAATCTGGTGCGTCCTGGCGCGCAAGAAAGTGGCGCAAGTCGGGGAGTCACGCGACGATCACGAGGTGACACTGGAGTTGGCCAAGCGCCTGGAATTGGATGAAGCGTTTCCGTGGCAGAGTCATCGTGCGTATCTTGAGTCCCTGCTCTCCGAAACCGGGATCAATTTCGATCAATTTTGCGAGCGCGGGATACTCGCGGGCGAAATGACCTACTACAAATACAAGCAGAGAGGATTTGCTACTCCGTCAGGGAAGTTCGAAATCTATAGCAGCATCGCGGCTCAAATGGGGCTTGAGCCGCTGCCGACATACCGCGAACCACAGCTATCGCCAGTCTCCAGCCCGCAAATCGCAAAGCAGTATCCGTTGATCCTGACTACGGGAGCAAGGAGCAATTCATTTTTCCACAGCGAAGGCCGCCAGATCGAATCCCTGCGACGAATCAGTCCTGATCCGCTTGTTGAGATTCATCCGACCACGGCTGAAACGCTTGGGATCCAAAATGGAGATTGGGTGTGGATTGAAACTCCTGAGGACCGGGTTCGTATGCGAGCAAAGCTCTTCGACGGCATCGCTTGCGATGTCGTCAGCGCTCAGCATGCGTGGTGGTTCCCGGAAGAAGGTTCACCGGAGTACGGATGGAAGAAATCAAACGTAAACCTGCTGTTGGGCGACAAATCTGGCTGTGATCCGGAAACCGGCTCGGAGTGTCTGCGCAGTTCTCTTTGCAAGCTCTATCCGGTTGAGAAGTCTCTTGATGATCGAAGGAACGAAGCCTTAGCGGTGCAAGGCACTGCATGAAGGCGCTGACCATGATGGAAGTCGGAGTGGATGCCTGCAAAGGCGATCGTGATTTGCAGGCATTGGAAATCTCCGAGATGCAATGGAAGCCGGTTCGGTTGCCGAAATTCAGGGGCGGCAGGAATCAACGGTTTAATAGGTCAACCCTGGTGAAGAACATGACCGTAGATGGTTGGAGTATCGCTTCCCAAAGTCGGAAGGCCCCGTTTCGCGGTGCGCTGCTGATTGGAACTGCCACCCCGGCGGAGCTAGCCGAGCGCTTGCGAAAGGTGTTGCATGCTGCGGAGGAAGGGCATGCGCCGCAGACGGCTGCACTGGCCGAGTCGCAGTTACACGCTCCGGAACGGCTGGCGATCGACTACGGAAACCGCACCGAATTGGCCGAGAGGTCGGCGAAGGCACTGAAAGCGCTAGATGCCAATGAGGCAATGATGTGGAAGGCTCTTCGTGCTCAAGGCATCTTCCGCGGCTCTGGGCCCGCTCCTAAAGTAGCGTTCCTTTATCCAGGTCAGGGCTCCCAATACCCAAACATGCTGCGTCCGCTGACCGCCGCGGAGCCGATTGTCGCCAACACCTTCGCGGAAGCGGATTCCATTATGGCTCCGCTGCTTGGCAAACCGCTGAGCGAGTTCTTCTTCGTCGATGATACCGACCCGTTGGCCCTTGGACGTGCGGAGGAAGACCTGCTTCGCACCGAGATCACTCAGCCGGCTGTGCTGACCGCAAACGTTGCGCTGACTCGCCTCCTGGCTGCGTACGGCATCCGGCCCGATTTCAATGTGGGGCACAGTCTGGGTGAATATGGTGCGCTGGTCGTTGCCGGCGCGCTCTCCTTTTCTGACGCCTTACAGATTGTCAGCTTGCAGACACCCGAACTGCGCGAGCTTGCGATTCGAGGGTCGGGTAAGATGGCGGCGATTCTTGCGCCCCTGGAACATGTCAAGCGCGTATTGAGGTCCGCAAGAGGCTATGTAGTGATTGCTAACCTCAACAGCAATCATCAGGCGGTGATTGGGGGCGCAAGCGGCGCGGTGCAGAGGGCGATAGACCTTTTTTTGCAGGCCGGTTATGACGCTGTGCCGCTCCCTGTGACGCACGCCTTTCATACCGCTCTGGTTAATTCGTTGCGCCAGCCGCTGCGGGCGACGTTACAGCGCATTCGGCTCACCCCGCCACGCGTGCCGACTGTCGCCAGCGTGGATGGCTTGTTCTACCCGACTGGTTCCGACGCCTCGTTCCGGATGATCGACATCCTGGAACGTCACGTGGCTTCTCCGGTGGAGTTCGTAAAGTCACTGCACACACTCTATGCGGCTGGCGCACGAGTATTTGTAGAGGTGGGACCTAAGAAGGCGCTGCAGGGCTTCACTGATGACGTGCTCGGCCAACGGCCGGACGTGGTCTCGCTTTTCGTGAATCATCCAAAGCTGGGCGACTTTGTGTCATTCAATCATGCCTTATGCGGGTTGTATGCCGCCGGCTTGGGCAGTACGAAGGTGGAAGAAGTTCGTCCCCAAGCCGTACATACGCCGCGTTCGATTGTTGAAGCTGCGGCCGAAGTCGCTGCTGGAAACTCAGCGGTACCGTGAATGAAATTTAATGCTGGTTGCGTTCAGCCATCGATGTCTGGCGCAAACGGCTCAAGCAACGAAAAGTACGTCGTGTCCTGGTTTGGAGCACCGTCGCCGTAACCGCGCGGAGGCCCGGTGGACACGCAGGAACGCATGAAAAATAGTGGCAACTGCCAAGGAGCAATTCAATGAAAGACTTTCAAGGCATGGATACTCTCTCCCCCAACGATGGATTCTGGCTTTACCTGGAGCATCCCGGCCTGCCAACCAACGTAGCGGCGGTGTGCGAGTTCGAGGGTGCAATCGATGCGGATGAATGTACTCGGTATATCGAGTCGAAACTGTTGCAGATTCCTCGATTCACGGAACGACTGGAGCCTGCGCCATTACACCTGACCTCGCCGCGCTGGCGGCCGGATCCGCATTTCAACATTCGCAGGCACGTGCGCCAGGTGACCCTGAAAACCGGAACTACCACGGAGTGGAAGAAAACGCTTGGAAGCATCTTGGGTGCGAACCTTGACCAGAATCATCCCCTCTGGGACATGACACTGGTGCAGGGTCTGCAGCCCAACAAGACGGGCCTCGTGCTTCGCATCCACCATTGCCTCGCCGACGGCGTAGCCGGCGTCGGACTGATGAAAGTCTTGCTTCAGGATACGCCGCAATACCAGCCTGTCCGCTCTGCCCACAAGAGTCCCGGCTCGCGGCCCAAAGCGGTGCCCGGGGCCACACTGATCGATGGCATGATGAACGCATGCTTCTTGACCGCTCAGAACCTGTTGAACACGCAGTCTGAGCTGCTACGGCTGGCGGCGAAGGCTCTGTCATCGGCTCAGGAGGGGAACGGGAAGGACGCCGCGAACGGCGCAAATGGGCGCCGCGCGGCCGGGCTTCCGCTCCCCAGCCTGGATTCAATTCGTGATCTTGCCAGCGTAACTGCGGAAGCGGTAACGCCGGTTCAGAAACTTCCCTTCAACACTCTCTGTTCCGGATCGATCATGTTCGATTGGTGCGATATCACCATGAACGAAATCCACGCCATCAAGCAAAATTGCGGAGCAACTGTGAATGACGTCGTCCTCGCCATCCTCTGCGGCGCGATCCGGCGCTATGCCGAACTCCACGACTTGAATGTCAGCGGGCGGTCGGTGTGCATCGGAATCCCCGTGAATGTGCGTGCTGCAGGCGAACAGGCGGGCACGGGAAATCGCATCACCATGATCTCGCTCAATGTTCCCATCGGCGTGGACGACCCCCTTAAGCTGCTGCGCCTGGTACAGAAAAAGTCGGCGGTTTCACGCAGCGGCCGCTCAGCCGAGCTGATTGCCCTGACGGGACTGGTGTTGGGGGTAATTCCCACACCGCTGCAGAGGCTCGGTGCAGGGGTAGTGCGGCGGTTGCCGGTTAGCTTCTTCAATACCGTGTGCAGCAATGTGCGCGGTCCGGAACAGCCGGCCTATTTGCTCGGCCACAAGTTGCTCTCTGCCTATCCCTTTGTTCCGATCGGTGGAGAGATGGGTATCAACTTCGGGGTGTTGACCTACAACGGAACCATGCACGCCGGGTTTACCGGTGATGCCCATGCGGCGCCCGACCTCGCCGATATGGCAAACTGCTTCCGCCAAAGCTTCGAGGCCCTGCGCAGCGCCGCGAGCGTGCAATCGCAGGAACATCAGCGCGCGCGCAAAGTGCGTGCCCGCAAACCGGCCGTGCAGAAGGCGGCACGGAACAAGCCTGTGTAAAACACGCCGACCGGCACTCTGTGGCCTGTAACCGCAGCCTGTCATGGTGCGAAGCCGTGTTAACACAAGAAAGTGATCAAAAAACGATATGAACAAGATCGTTGCCAATGCAGACGAAGCAATCCGCGATATTCAGGACGGTGCAACCATCATGGTTGGCGGATTCGGTTTGTGCGGAATCCCCGAAAACCTGATTGCCGCCCTGGCACGGAAAGGAGTGAGGGACCTGACTGTTATCAGCAACAACGCCGGCATTGACGATTTCGGACTGGGTGTCCTGCTTCGAAACCGTCAAGTCAAGAAACATATTGGCACCTACGTCGGCGAGAACCGGCTGTTCGAAGAACTGGTGCTAACCGGCGAACTCGCGTTGGAACTCGTCCCCCAGGGGACTTTTTCCGAACGCATCCGTGCCGGCGGCGCAGGGATCCCGGCATTCTTCACCCCGGCGGGAGTGGGAACGATCGTCGCAGATGGAAAAGAAACACGCGAGTTCGACGGCAAGACCTACGTGATGGAGCGCGCTCTCCGTGCCGACTTCGCGCTGATCAAGGGCTGGAAGGGCGACAAGTGGGGCAACCTCGTGTTCCGCAAGACGGCGCGAAACTTCAATCCTATGATTGGCACCGCCGCCAGAATCACCATCACTGAGGTCGAACAACTCGTCAATGTGGGCGAGATCGCTCCAGACGAAGTTCATCTGCCGAGCATTTACGTGAAGCGCATCTTTGAAGGCAGCAACTACGAGAAGCGCATCGAACGACGGACACTGCGCGCGGCGGCAGCCCAATAAAGGAGAACACACATGGCCACGCTAGCTGGAGTCGCAAAGGATACAAGCAAACGTGATCGCATTGTCATGCGCGTTGCCCAGGAGCTGCAGGACGGCTTTTACGTGAACCTGGGCATTGGCATGCCGACCCTGGTCGCCAATTGCGTTCCCGAGGGCATGGAGGTCGTCCTGCAGAGTGAAAACGGCATGCTGGGCATCGGGCCGTATCCCGTGGCCGGCCAGGAGGACCCTGACCTGATCAACGCGGGCAAAGAGACCATTACCGAGATCCCCGGCACCTCCTATTTTTCCAGTGCCGATTCGTTCGCGATGATTCGAGGTGGACACATCGACCTCAGCGTACTCGGCGCCATGGAAGTCGATGAAGAAGGCACCCTCGCGAACTGGATGATCCCCGGCAAGATGGTCAAGGGGATGGGCGGCGCGATGGATCTCGTGGCGAGTGCGCGCCGGGTTATCGTTGCCATGGAGCATACTACCCGGGACGGCGGGCCCAAGATCTTGAAACGCTGCACCCTGCCGCTGACTGGCGTCAAAGTCGTGGACACGATCGTAACCGAAATGGCATACATCAAGGTCGTGCCCGGCAAGGGACTCGTTTTGCAGGAGATCGCGCCCGCGCTCAGCGTCGAGGATGTGCAGCGAGCCACCGAAGCCCGGTTGTCCGTAAGCCCAAACCTGAAAACCATGGACTTTTAGATCCCCCGAAGAAAGGATTCATATGAACACCCCCATCTACGTTGCCGCATACAACCAGTCGAAGTTCGGCAAGCTCATGGACATGAAGGTGCCTGACATCCTCGCTAACGCCGTGAATGCGGTGTGCCGCCAGATCGATGTTTCGCCTTCGGTGATCGACGTCGGCTCGGTTGCAGGTGCTTGCAGTATCTCTCTCAATGAACAGGGACTGCTGGCCGGTCTGGTAGCGTCCGTCCCCGGTCTCGAAGGAAAGTCGATCGAGTGTGTCGAAAATGCCTGTGCTTCCGGCAGCGTCGCCGTTCTCTCCGTGATCCGAAAACTGCTGCTCGGAGAGGGTAGCGTCGGCATCGCGGTGGGATACGAAAAGATGCGTGACACCGAAGGCAAGATGGACGGCGCGCGCATCGGTAAGGCGCTTGGATTCTATTCGCATCCCTCTGAGCGCCCAGGCAAAGTGTACGTGTTTCCTCACCTGTTCGCCGAGATTATGCGGGACTACATGAAAGAATGGGGCGCGACGGAGGCCGACTTGGCACACGTCGCCGTGCAGGAGTATGCCAATGCCAGGTACAACCCTTGCGCTCAGATGAACAAAGTACAAATCACTCTAGACCAGGCGGTCAACATTGAGGGTATCAACAAGTACATCGTCGATGGCTTGCCCCTGAAAACATATGACTGTTCGCAAATCTCCGATGGCTATGCCGCACTGATTCTCGCCACCGAGGACGGTCTGGCTGAACTCGGTATTCCAAAACACGAGACCGTCGAGATTGCCGGCTACGGCGAGGCAACTGACCCCTTGGCGAAGGGAGGCCGCGACGTGCTGCGGCCCGCGGGAGCGTATCGGGCGATGAACACCGCTTACAAGATGTCGGGGCTCACACCTGCAGATGTCAACGTCGCTGAGGTGCACGACTGCTTCACCGTCATGGGCGCAATCGGCGCCGAGGTAATTGGAAAGGCACAGCCAGGACAGGGAGCCAGGTACTGGGTTGAAGGCAAAGCCGGGCCGGATGGCGAGTGCGGCATTAATACGTCAGGCGGGCTAATCGCCAAGGGGCATCCAATTGGCGCCACTGGCGTTGCCATGATTGGTTGGGCAGCGCAGCAATTGCTGGGTAGGGTGCCGGTCGAGCTGCAGGTGAAAGACCCCAGAGCTGCGGCCACGTTCAACATCGGTGGCCCCGTCTGCGCCTCAGTTTGCACAGTGCTTAAGCGCGCGAATGCGTGATGTTGGGTTGCGGATGGCAACCGACCGCGGTGAACGAAGAGCGAAGGCGATCTCACGGTGTGCCTTAGGAAAACAGTGACCCAAACTCAATCCAATGCCACGCGTGTCATTTAAAACTGTCTCACCTCGGGGGTTCACCCCAGTCCGCGCTCGGGCAGCCTGTAACAATTTACTCTCCGCCCTTCGCGAAGAGCGAACAGCGAAAGGCGACGAGAGCTGACAGCCCGTTTTTAGGAGGCAACCATGTCTGTTCCTACCTGCAGCCATCGCAAGGCCGATGGCATCCTCTGCGGTTCTCCCGCCCTTCGCGGTCAAAATCTCTGTTACTGGCACCACCGCGATCTGCGCCGTGAGCACCACGTTGCCCAGCTCCGCCGCCGCACCGAAACCCTCCTTGTGCACTTGTTGCCGTTGGAAACCCCGCAGGACCTGCAGCTCGCGCTCTTCGACGTGCTGGATGCATTAGCCGCTAACCGCATCGATCCCGCGCGAGCCAGCGCTGTCCTCTTCGGGCTTCAGCAGGTCGCGTCGCACCGCCGAGACTCGCAAGCAGCTTAGTAGGGGAAAGACACCCTTGACTTTCAATATTTTGACTTTTAAGTCATTTGTTTACTGCCGCTTGCGAGCAATTTCCCGCCATCCTCAAGAAAACAAGGAATTTTGGGGGTGGGGGGGAGGGGTGCCCAAAACCCCGAAGGGTGGATTGGAAAGCGGTTGCTGAGAGCCGGCGGGTGCAAATCCTCGCATGTAACGAGCCCGAGGCCTTTGAGAAGGAAGTCAACCGGTTGGTGGCCGAACTTAAGACCAGCCACACCGGATTCCGGCACGCAGGAATGCGCAACATACCGGCTCGCCATGCGATTAACGCGACTTTGCAACGGTTCCCTGTGAACGGTACCGACCGCTGGATGTTTCAGGACGTGCACCGTGGCGGGCCAGCTTACTTGGCGGGAATACGGCCCGGGGATTTGTTGCTTGGACACGGTGAGCGGGAGATTTGTCCTCCAGAGGATTTGAACTTCTCCGCTGGCGAGTCGGCGCAGCTTACCATCCAGAAACTCGATGGTGGAGCCCAGGGTGTCAAGCTTCAACCGCCGGTGCCGAAGGACAAGAAGCATCCCGTGACAGCGCCTGACCCAGTTCACGCTGAGATGCTGACCGACGAGATCGGATTGCTGAAGGTGGCAATGTTCCCCGGCGCCATTGGAATCGATGTTGCGAAGGACATCGACCGAGGAATTGCCGCTCTTAAAGGCGGCGGCCGGCTCATCGTGGACTTGCGCGGCAACACTGGTGGAGGGATCGGCGGGCTGCGTCTGATGAGCTATCTGACGCCCGGGAAATTGGAAGTGGGATACAGCCTCACTCACAAGCGCCGGGAACGCGGCTATCGGAGAGAGGAGCTGACTCGGTTTGGTCACATTCCATCCCGGAAATCGACTCTCCTTTGGTTGGCAGCCCGATACGCCATTGTGGACAAGTCGATTCTCGTCGTCACCGAGGGCCTTGGTCCACGCGCCTTTCACGGGCGGGTTGTGCTCATGGTGAATGAGCACACCGCAAGTGCTGGCGAGATGGTGGCAGCCTTCGCGGAAGAGAACAATCTGGCAACTATTGTAGGAACCAAGACACCTGGCCGATTGCTGAGCGGTGGCGCCTTCAAGGTCGGGCACGGCTACATTCTCGGGCTACCCGTTGCTGCATATTTGACCTGGCAGGGGAGAATGTTGGAGAGCGACGGCATTAAACCGGCCGTTCCCTCCGATTTGTCACGAGAAGCGCTGCGAGAAGGCAGAGATACTCAGTTGGAAAGAGCGATCGAGGTCGTCACGAGTCTGTAGCAAGAAACAACATCGAGCTTTGATCACGTAGTGGCAGTGCCACGGTTACTCGCCGACCCTGTGTGTGTCCCGAGGCTGGGTCTCTGTGACCGCGGTTGATTGACTGCCACCAAAGCTACCTTCACGGTGACTTCCTCTGTTGCCGACAATCCACTCGGAACCGGCTCGCAAGCGAAATGGCCAGCGCCGCTTTCGGCATAATTAACAAGTTTGCATCGCTGGATTATGTATATAATCCAATAGGCTGGAATATGCGATACGAACCGGAACACAAGACGCGAACCCGCGATCGTATTGTGCGGAATGCCGCTCGCAAGCTCCGCGCTGAGGGAATCAGCGGTCCTGGAGTCGCAAGCGTCATGAAGGCATCGGGTCTCACCGTCGGCGGCTTTTACAAGCACTTTCGGAGCAAGGACGAGCTGTTGGCCGAAGCCATTGCGCAGGGATTCGCGGAGTCTAGCGAGAAGATCTGTTCTTCCCTGCAAAATGTGCCGCGCGAGGACAGGTGGAAAGAGCTCGTTCGGTTGTACCTCTCACTGGAGCACTGTGATCATCCCGATTCCGGCTGTCCGGTGGCGGCTTTGGCGCCCGAAATTGCGCGCGCCAAACTCGGTGTTAGAAAGCGAATTTCCGGCCTGATGAAAGAGCGTACGGAGCGGTGGATGGAGTTCATGCCGGGACGGACCGCAGCGGAGCGGGAGCGAAACCTCTTCGTCATTTTTAGCGCGATGGTGGGTGCCGTGTCCATTGCCCGCATTCTCACCGAGCCTGCCGACAGACAGAAAGTGTTGGCCAGCGTACGAGGTCATCTTTTGCACAGCTTTTGATTTTTTTTGCATCCGTTGGATTACACTAATAATCCTATGATTACATGCGAAACCGGACAAATGAGCTCGCAACGCCTCAAAAAGCGTTTGATTTACCAGAAACGAAACGTACGAAAGGACTCTTATGAAACTCACTGGTCGCACGATCCTTATCACCGGAGGCTCAGCCGGTATCGGCCTTGCTTTCGCCCTCAAGTTCCTCGAACTGGGCAATGAAGTCATCGTCGCCGGTCGGCGTCAGGCCGTGCTTGATCAGGTGAAGGCAAAGCACCCGAAGCTCCACACCATCCAGAGTGATGTCGCGGACCCGGCGCAGGTCGCCGCCCTCGCGGCGCGCGTGAAATCGGATTTCCCCAAGCTCGACGTGCTGATGAACAATGCGGGCATCATGCTCCACAAAAACCTTAAAGCGCCGGCGGCTGACCTCGCTGGGTTAATGGCGGAGATGAACGTCAACGTAGGCGGCGTAATTAGCACGACTTCTGCGTTCATCGATATTCTCAGGGCCAACAAGGGTACCGTGATCAATACATCCTCGGCGCTCGCGTTCGTGCCGTTGCCGTCTGCGCCGATCTACAGCGCCACCAAGGCCGCGATTCACTCCTACACCCAGTCACTACGGTTCCAATTGGAGGAAACTGGCGTGGAAGTCATCGAGCTGATGCCACCCGGCGTGAAGACCGACATGACGGCAGAGCTTGCCGAAGGCAACGGCGTCAGTGTGATCACCACGGACGAGTTGGTGAAGCAGTCGTTTGCGGCTCTAAAGGCGGGTGCCCTCGAGGTCCGGCCAGGGCAATCCAAACAGCTCGCATTCATGCGTCGCCTCGCCCCCGATTTCATCAACAGGCAGCTCTGGAAGGCGTCTAAGAAGCTGGTTCCGGTCGGGGTATAGGCCGGTTGCAACTGACGCTTTTGCACGCCGCTGCACAGTGGGGACAAAGGAGAACATTCGTGGCGCAATTGTCTGAACACCCAAGCGTGAAACATTTTTACCAGGAAAGGGCGAACCGGGGTGAAGTCCCAACGAATCAGGTCCTTGATGCAGCTTGGCTTCGGCAGTTGTGTCTGAATGCGGGAGCAGACGATGTGGGTTTTGTTGAACGCGACCGGCCAGAAATTGCCGATCAGAAAGCCGAAATTGAGAACGTCTTTCCCAGAACGAGAACGCTCATTAGTGTTGTCTGCCGTATGAACCGCGAGAACATCCGAACGCCAGCCCGTTCAATCTCCAATCTCGAATTCCATCACACTACAGACGAAACCAACGAAGTGGCCCGCCGAATCGTCTCGGCACTAGAAGGGGTTGGGATTAGCGCGATCAACGGCGGAGCCGCTGGGTTCCCGATGGAGGCCGATCGTTGGGGATCGAAAATGTGGGTGATCTCCCATAAGCCTGTAGCGGTGGCGGCCGGCCTCGGACAGATGGGGATTCATCGCAACGTGATTCATCCCAAGTTCGGGAATTTCATCCTGCTGGGAACGGTACTGGTGGATGCAGAAATCTCCGAATATTCACATCCGGTCGTCTATAACCCGTGCCTGGAATGCAAGCTATGCGTTGCCGCTTGCCCTACAGGGGCGATCAGCTCAGACGGTCAGTTCAATTTCTCCGCCTGCTACACCCACAACTACCGCGAGTTCATGGGCGGATTCAGCGATTGGGTGGAGAAGATCGCGGACAGCAAAAGCGCACACGATTACCGTAGAAATGTCTCAGGGGCTGAGACGGTCTCCATGTGGCAGAGCTTGTCGTTCGGCGCCAACTACAAGGCCGCTTATTGTATGGCGGTATGCCCTGCGGGTGAGGACGTAATCGCGCCCTTCCTCACGAACCGCAAGCAATTTCTGGACGATGTCGTTCGGCCCCTGCAAAACAAACCTGAGACGGTCTACGTTGTTCCCAATTCTGACGCCGAAGAGTTCGTAGCGCGGCGCTGTCCGCACAAGAAGACCAAGCGTGTGTCGAACGGCCTCGCCGGCCAAGGAACCATTCGCGCCTTCCTGCGAGGCTTGAACTTCGTTTTTCAGAAAGGTCAGTCAAAAGGTCTTAATGCTGTCTATCACTTCACGTTCACCGGTCACGACGAAGTGAAAGCAACAGTCACGATTCGAGACGAAAAGTTGCAGGTTTCCGAAGGACACAATGGGCAAGCCGATCTGCGACTTACTGCCGATAGCCAGACCTGGCTGCGCTTTTTGCGTAAGGAAGCCAATCTCGTATGGGCGCTGCTCCGGCGGAAGATTCGCATTCAAGGATCGCCTAAGTTGCTGCTTGCATTCGGGCGCTGCTTTCCATCATGAATCGGTAACAGATGTTCCTTGCGCGTAGTGTGGAGTTGGCTATTTTCGATCAGCATGCCAAGACAGATGGTCAGCGCTATCGGATGATCGATGTATGCCCCGGACTAATTTCCAGACGTTCCTGGATAACTTCTGAGTGGCGGACATCCGCGAACTGGGTTGGTTTGCGGACCCAAGTGGGTTTCTCAGTAATTCGCTCCGCCACTAGATCATGCAGCAACGATAGTAACTATCCTCCGGCAGAGCCGGAGGCTTTACGATTGCTGGGTAAGCGTCTGGGCAACACACCTTTTCGCCGAGAAGCGTGTGTGTGGTGAGGTCGTTGGATGAATAGAAAACAGAAAGTGTCGACACACCGCCGACGCACCGGCGCAGAGGTTCAGCAGCTAGTGGCCGAGTTTGTGAGCAGTGGCATGCTACACACCGAGTTTTGCCGGAGTCGGGGGTTGAGCTTCGGCACGCTTGACCGTCATCTGAAGAAGCAACGCTGGAAGAGAAATCAGAGGAGCTTCGTCGGTTGGGCGGTTGGTTACCGGTGGAGTTGGCCGCAAGGAGATCGCCGACGCAGCACAAACCGAGTTGCGGGCTGGCAGTGGGCTGTGCTGTGACTCTTTTGAGTGAACTACAGTTCGATGATCCCTCTCTTCACGCCGATCATGGCGCCGTGGGTCCGATCATTGGCTCCCAGCTTGGAAAGGATGGACTTCACTCGACTCTTGACGGTTTCATCGGTGACCGAGAGCTGATCGGCAATTTGCTTGTTGGCATTCCCGCCTGCGATCAAGCGTAGTACGTTGATTTCCGCCGGTGTCAGGGCGTCATCCGTCGCATGCTCGGCAATCTCATACGACGCTTCGAGAGAAAGCGCTTTTTCTTTTCGGCATGGACCGCCCGGATCGTTTCTATGAGTTCCTTGTGAAAGGTATTTTTTAGCAGGTAACCTTGCGCTCCTGCTTTCAGTGCGCGAAGAATCTGAACGTCGCCCTGGTAGGTCGTCAGCACGATCATTTTCGCGTCGGGAAATTCTCCCCGAATAGCGACGATCGCATCCACTCCGTTCATCTCCGGCATTTGCAAGTCCATCAGCGTGACGTCGGGACGATGCGTACGACATTGTTGGATGGCTTCGCGGCCGGTCGAGGCTTCGCCAACCAGAGTCATGTCGGGTTGGGTTTCGACGAGTACGGCTATGCCCTCCCTTACGAGGGCATGATCGTCAACCGCCAGAATTCGAATTCGAGCTGACGCATCACTCACGCTTGATCATCTCCTTCGCGTCAACCTCTTCCGGAGAGCGCTTCCCAAAGTTCCTGAAGCGTCGTTTAGGTTGTGCATACGCTCTGGAAGCTGGAATGACTAGCTCAATCTCCGTACCGTTATCCACTTCACTCCAGATGGTCAATTTCCCGCCCACAAGCGC
>Ga0335082_10000263_pt1 | contig 53355 bp, 49 predicted proteins | sample Lox_Sample_41_FD_206718 | JGI IMG/M metagenome (GOLD analysis project Ga0335082, IMG submission 206718) | Soil microbial communities from Loxahatchee National Wildlife Refuge, Florida, United States - Lox_Sample_4.1 | ecosystem: Environmental > Terrestrial > Soil > Wetlands | place: USA... | reverse complement strand
CCAAGAACCTGGCCCTGCTGTTTGTCTCTCCCGCGCGTCTCGCGCTGCTCAGGCTGACCGAGTTTGTGCTGATTGCCGGGAGCGCCACAGCGGCGATTGCGGCTTGGCTGCGCGGCCATCCCTGGCCGGCCGTAGCGGGAGCGTTCTTAGCGGCTACGATGTACGGCTTTCTGCTGAATCGAGTTCGAAAAGCGCATTTCCCCTGGCAGGCAACCGCCTTGTCTCCCGCCGGCCTCCCTCTTTTTGCGTATCTTTTGTTGCGCTCGAAGCTCTGTCATGAGCAGGGAAGCGTGGTGTGGAAAGGAAGGACCTATGGCAGCAGCACAAACCACGTAGAGGCGGATGCCATCATAAAGAGGCAGAGCCCAGCCGAGCGCAGCTCGGCCTAAGAAAATAAGCAAGCAGGACGAGCACAACGCATGGTCTATCTGACTCGCAAAGCCGAATTCGCCGCATCGCACTACTATCACAACCCGGATTTCACTCCGGAAGAAAATCAGCGGATTTTCGGCAAATGTAATAACCCGAACGGCCACGGCCACAACTACACGCTGGAGGTCACGGTCAAAGGCGAAGTGGATCCACGCTCCGGTTTCGTCGTGGACCTCAAGCAGCTAAAGGAAATCCTCAACCGCGAAGTGCTGGATGCCATGGACCATCGGTTCCTCAACAAGGAAGTGCCGGAATTCTCCGCGCGGATTCCGACGACAGAGAACCTGGCCATCGCCATCTGGCAGCGCCTGGTGTCAAAGCTGAACAAGGCACAACTGCACCGCGTGCGGGTGTATGAGACGCCCGACCTGTTTGTCGATTTCTACGGTGAAGCATGAAAGCGCATCTGACCCGCCGCTATATGTTCTCGGCCTCGCACCGGTTGCACAGCGATGCCATGTCCGAGGCGGAGAATGCGGCCACATACGGCAAATGTAACAACCCTTACGGCCACGGACACAACTACGCGCTCGAAGTTACGGTTAGCGGTCCAGTGGACGAGGGCACGGGGATGGTCTGTAACCTGGTTGATCTGGACGGCTTTGTACAACGCGAAATTCTGCAGCGCTTCGATCGGGAGAATCTGAACACCCGCGCGGAATTTCTCCGGACGGTCCCGACCACCGAAAACCTGTGCACCGCCATCTACGATATTTTGCAGCGAGGCTTCACCCACGTTCATCTGGATAAGGTGCGGATCGAAGAAACCATGATGAATTCCTTCGAATACGCGGGGCAAGGTGATTGTGCAATTGAGTAATTTCGTAATTGAGCAATTGGACCGAGTTGTTCAATTTGAAAATTACACAATTTCCAAATTACTCAATTCGGTCAATTGGGATCAACCATGAATCCGACCGCTGAAGTGCCTACTCTGACCAGCGCCAGCTTCGAAGACCTGGTGCGCGAAATGATTGTCCGTATCGGCGAGGACCCGGAACGCGAGGGTCTGGTCCGCACTCCCAACCGGGTGCGACGCTCCTGGGAATTCCTCTCCCGCGGCTACAGGGAAGATCCGGACGCGATGCTGCGCAAGGCCCTGTTTACGGTCACGTATGACGAGATGGTGATCGTCAAAGACATCGAAATGTTCAGCCTGTGCGAGCATCACATGCTGCCGTTTTTCGGCAAGGTCCATGTAGCTTATATCCCGAAGGGGAAAGTGATCGGGTTGAGTAAAATTCCCCGCCTGATCGAGATCTTTTCCCGCCGCCTGCAGATTCAGGAACGCCTGACCACGCAAATCGCGGAGACCATTCAGAAAGCGATTGAGCCGCAGGGCGTCGGAGTGGTCATCGAGGCGCGCCATCTCTGCATGATGATGCGGGGAGTCGAAAAGCAGCACTCGGCAGCGGTGACTTCTTCCATGCTGGGATGCTTCCGCAGCGAACAGGAAACCCGCACGGAATTTCTGTCGCTGATCCGGAACCGGGCAAACGGAGTCTAGGGCAGACCTCGGGCGTCGGCCGTCCGTAGGACTTTTAGTCCGAAGTCTGAAGTCCGGGGTCTGACGCCCGACCTCACCAGGTTCCGTAGCGATATCGCCGGGGCCGTTCGGGAATGAGTTTGATGAGGATGATGCCCACGACAAAGCCTCCCACGTGCGCCCAGAATGCCACGCCGCCCCGGGTGTCGCTGTAGTTGGCAATTGAGGTTGCGGCCCCGCTCACAAATTGCAAGACAAACCAGTAACCCAGGGTGACCCAGGCCGGCAGGTAAAAAAGAAACAGGATGGGAAACCAGATCAACACTTTGGCGCGGGGATACAAGACAAAGTATGCACCCAGGACACCGGCGATGGCCCCGCTGGCCCCCACCGTGGGAACGCGGGAATGAGGGTTGAGAACAACCTGGGCAAATGCCGCTCCCAATCCGCTCAGCAGATAGAAGAGCAGATACTTGAAGTGCCCCAGGTGGTCTTCAATGTTGTCGCCGAAGATCCACAGGAACCACATGTTGCCGATCACGTGCATCCATGAACCATGCAGGAACATTGAAGTGAGGGTGGGAAGAAAGGCCGCCACCAGGCCCAACTGGTTGGCTCCGGCGAGAAAGCCGGTGATGTTGGCAGGCACCATGCCCAGCTGGTAGAGCAGGCCCTTGAAGCTTTGTGGCGTCAGGGCCGATTCAAACAGAAAAACGACCAGGTTGAGACCGATCAGGAAATAAGTCACGAAGGGTGTGCTGAATCGGGGCTGATCGTCGCGAAGAGGGATCATGGGGGATCAGGCAATCTGGTAATTTGGTAATTGAGCAATTGGGCAATTCAAGACGGCCAAGGACACGCCCCGAACAGCCGGGGTCCGACCGCGCCTCAGAGGCTTTCAATTTCCCGATTACTAAATTACCAAATTACTCAATCTCCCGATGAACGGCGTGCTCATCATCGACAAGCCCGGCGGTATGACCTCGCATGATGTGGTCAACCGGGTGCGCCGGATTCTGCAGCAGCCTTCGGTGGGCCACTTGGGCACGCTCGATCCGCTGGCGACAGGAGTCCTCCCGCTGGTCACCGGAAACCTGACCCGGCTGGCCCAGTTCTATGGCTCGTCGCAGAAGACCTACGAAGGCGTCATCCGCTTCGGCTTCGCCACCGACACCTACGATTCTGACGGGGATATCCGGGGAGCGACCCAGACAGTTCAAGTATCACTTGAGAAATTGCGAGAACTGGCGGGCGCCTTCGTGGGCTTGGTGGAACAGGTGCCGCCTCCCTTTTCAGCCAAGAAGGTCCAAGGAGTGCCCGCCTATAAGTTGGCGCGCAAGCATCAGGAGGTTGCCTTGAAACCGGTGCAGGTGGAAATCAAGCAATTCGAGATTCTGGGGCTCGAAGGCGACTACGCCAGTTTTCGCGCCCGAGTGGCGTCGGGAACCTACATGCGCTCCGTCGCCCACGACCTGGGGCAGCAACTGGGCTGTGGAGCGCACTTGCACTCCCTGCGTCGCACCCTGTTGGGCGAATTTGACTTGAGCCAGGCCCACACCCTTGAGGAGTTGCAGGCAGCCTGCAACGCTGGCAAAAGTGAAGAACTCTTCATTCACCCGCGCCTGTTGCTGCCTGAGTTTCCGTGTGTTACAGCCACGGAAGAGACTGCGGCGCTGATTCGTAATGGGCGGGCGGTAAATTTGCCGGAGCTGTCTCAAGCCCGGCAGGTGAAGGTGTTTGCCGGGCAAAGGGAACTGATCGCCATCGCTACCCGGATCGCGGGAACGCTTTTTCATCCCAGAATCGTGCTGGCCGCAGACCCAGCGCGAAGCACGTAGACCCGGACGTCTGGCGGGCGAGCGCAGCTCGCCTTGGGGTTGAGACGGAAGCCTCTGAGGTTGGAGCGGAAAGATCTGGCTTGTGTTTCGGGGTCTGAGCACAATCAAGTCCCCTGCCGGGCTTTGCCCGGCCGGGCAGGTGAGGACACCTGCCCCTACGCGAGTGGTTCTACTCCATGATGGGGGAGCAGCAGGGCTTCTGAACCGGCTTCGGCTCCATCAACTCCACCCGGGTGAAGTTCGGATCGTAGAGGTTGTACTGCCACTTGCCGTCGCGGCCGATCTGAGGTTTCTCTTTTCCTTGATATCCCCGCTGCAGCGCGAGCTTGTATCCAGCCTGGATGCTGGGCACGCCTAACGACAAGTGGTGCATCACGCCCAGTTCGTGCGGGTCGGGGTTGTTTGCGTTCAGCATGTACTCCAACCAGTCGGTCCCTTCGGGAACACGCATGGCCACCCAGTCAGTGTCCTTGTCCTTCATACCGCCTTGCCATTGCAATTTGAATCCCAAGATATCCTTGTAGAAACGATCTGCTGCCGCCCGGTCTTTCACCACCACGCCCACGTGGATGATGCGGGTTGAAATACGGGTATCGGGAAGGAACTTGCCGAAGTTGCGGCTGTGCAGGGACCCGGGACGAAATTCCACGAACTCAACGTCGTGGCCATCGGGATCGATGACATCGAAGCCGCGATTTCCGTCCTGCATGGGTTCGAGCCTTTCCGGGACTTTGACGCCGCGGCTGGCCAGGTAGGCACGCATCTGCTCGGCGTCGGTGGTTTCGAACGATATATGGGACAGTCGATCCATCTTGGGATCGGTCAATTCGGGAAACATTTCGATGTACTGGTGATCGTTGACCTTGAAATAGGTGAGCCGCAGGCCGGAGCCTTCGTCGGGGGTCTTGTCCAGACTAAAAGGCTCCTGGAAGCCCAGAACTCCAGTGTAAAACCTACGGGCCGCGTCCAGATTGTCGGTTTTCAATCCAATATGGGCGACACCGACGATGGCGGGTCGCGTCACCGCGGTTGCCGGCTGTTGAGATTCGGGGCTGGCAGCCTGGGTCAGCGACATCCCGGTCAGCAGGGCAGCGAGGAAGATAGTGCAGGTCAGGGACTGGCTCTGGGCTTTCATGGATTGAGATAGTGCGACGAGAGCCACCGACTGTCAAGGTCGGGGCGCAGCGAGATCTAATGTCCGATAACAGATATTATGTAAAGTATTACGGAGACCCGGACGCCCTCGTTCGGGCGGGCGAGCATAGCTCGCCCTGGGTTTCGCGTTCGGACAGGTAAAGACCAGCCGGGCCTTGCCCGGCTGGGCGGGCGGGGGCACCCGCTCCCTACCTCTAGTCCTCCATCTGGTCTCAAGTCCTGAAACTCAGCCGCCGATAGCTTAAGTCGATTATTCGAGTGATCGTTTCCCGCGCCATGAAGGCCTCCATCTTTGACGGCAGGGGAACTTCTCTGAGCGAGGGCGGGATGGCTTTGTTCGCGGGCGCGGAATTGCGGCCCGGTGACCAGGTAGCGGTCGAGTTCCCCCCCTTTTTTCATCGCCTCCGATAAGAGTGGATGCCAAAATTTGCAATCGGTCCGGGTATCACTACGGCGTGGAGTTTCTGACTATGAACCATGCCCAAAGGCAAAGCGTCGCCCAACTCCGCCTGCATCTGGCGACACTTACCGCCATGGCCTGAGGCATTCGTGCTCTGGATATTTCAGGGATGCCAGGCTGGGCGGTCAGGATTGTCCGGCGAGAATTGTCTGCAGATCAGCGCGAAAACAACGCAAAATCTCCAGCCTCTCGGGGGTCGCGTCCACCGTCTCCTGTTTGGCCTGAAAGACCTTCCGTCCGTCCTTCTCGGTCAAAACTGCGATGGCTTCTCCAACCCGCCAGCCGGGAGTGCCGAGCATTTGCAGACCATCGACCGAAGGCACGAGGAGCGCTATGCAATGGCCACGCACCACGCCCACGCACCGGGGAAACAGGTCGAAAGTATGGAATTCAAAGCCAGCCAGATAAACGCGCTGTAATTGTTCGGCGGGATCAGGCATGACAAGAAGCTTCTGGCTACTAGCTACTGGCTTCGAGCCATGAGCTAACCGCTGGAGGCCGGAAGCTGCTTTACATCTTGTACCGGCCCAGATCTTCGTCGTTCAGTCCTTCCAGGTACTTGCGCAGCTCCTCGCTGGTGACCCTGTCCGAGACATTAGCCGCCTGTTTGGAATTTTTCAGGACATCGTCTTCGACGAAAATGGGGCAGTCCACGCGCAGGGCGAGAGCCAGCGCGTCGGACGGCCGGGAATCGATGCTGATCACATTTCCCTGCCGCTCCATCCAGATCACGGCATAAAAAGTATCTTCTCTCAGTTCGGTGACTACGACTTTGTGCACCTGGGTGTCCAGCCCAACCAGAACATTCTTGATCAAATCGTGAGTCATGGGACGCGGGGTGCTGACTTTCTCGATCTCAAGCGCGATGGCGTTGGCTTCGTAAATTCCCACCCAAATGGGCAGGACCGAATCGCCGCTGGTGTCCTTTAGGATCACGATGGGCATGTTGGTGACTGGATCCATCATGAGCCCGCGAATTTTCATTTCGACTTCCATCTGCCCCCCCGGGCTAACACCGATCTCAGATTTAAGATTTTAGATTGTAGATCTTTAGGCTCACCCGAACCTGCAATCTTCAATCTAAAATCTAGAATCTGCAATCATCCCTTCTTTGCACGTTATATCACCATTTCGCCTAACAGGCTGTTGGGAAAACTGCCGGTGGTAACCACCGGAACATAGCTACCCAACCCGGGAGTCACTCCCGTGGAAGTGGTGAAATTCAAGGTCTTGTTCTGCGACGTGCGTCCAATCCACTGGCCGCGGGCTTCGTTCTTCCCTTCCACCATAACTTCCTGGATCTGACCCAGATGACGTTGATACCGTCGCCGTTGTATCTCCCGCTGTTTCTCCTGCAGGACGATCAGGCGGCGGGACTTTTCGGCGTCAGGGATGGCGTCTTCCAGTCGCAGCGACGGAGTGTTGGGACGCGGCGAATACTTGAAGCAGAAAATGCTGTCGTACTCGACTTGGTCCACTAGCGCCAGGGTCTGCTCAAAATCAGCCTCGGTTTCGCCGGGAAAGCCTACGATCACGTCTGACGTAATGCTAATTTCCCGCCTCGCCGCCTTGATCCAGGCAATGCGTTCCACATATTGCTCGCGGCTGTAGAGCCGCTGCATGGCCTCAAGCACGCGGTCGGAGCCGCTCTGTACCGGCAGATGCACGTGATCGCAAAGGGTCGAAACCGCATCGATGGCTTCAATGATGTCACGGCCGAAATCTCTGGGATGCGACGTCGTGAATCGCACTCGCCGTATGCCGACAATCCCGCCCACCGCCGCCAGAAGCTCAGCAAAAGTTTTCTTTCCCGACGGGTCTTTGTAGGAGTTCACGTTCTGGCCGAGAAGCTGGACCTCGGTATAACCGAGATCGGCCATTTGCCGGGCTTCCGCCAGAACAGAATCCGAAGTCCGGCTGCGTTCCTTGCCGCGGGTGAAAGGCACTACACAGTAAGCGCAGAACTTGTCGCAGCCTTCGATGATAGTGAGATAGCCGCGGTGCGGGTTGGTGCGGGAGGTGAATTCGGTCTCAAAGCACTCCTCAGTTTCGCGGTCGTCGAGGCCAGTGACCCGCTGCTTCCCTGCCTCGAGTTGCACCAGCATCTGCGACAGATTGCGATACGACGCCGAACCGCACACCAGCGAAACATGGGGAGCGCGCTCGAAAATCTTCTCGCCCTCCTGTTGCGCGACGCACCCCAGCACGCCAAAACGCTGCCCCTGCTTCTGCAGTTTCTTGTAGTCGGCCAGACGGTGGAAGACCTTCTGCTCGGCCTTATCTCGAATGGAGCAGGTATTATAGAGGATGAGCCCGGCCTCTTCGACCGTGGAGACCTGCCGGTATCCCTGGGCCAGGAGCGTACCGACGACTTTTTCCGAATCGTGGACGTTCATCTGACAGCCAAAAACTTCCAGATAGAACGTCTTTGGGGAATCCGCCGACATCGCAACTCAAGTATAACGCAGTCGTGCCAGCGCCTGGCGCGGCCCACTTTCCCTGCCGCCGTCCTTTGCACAGGCATCCTCAGTTTTTCCACAGTGGGGACGCTCTGAATGCCTTGCCTGGCGGGCGATCTCACCGATCGCCGGCCCTGTCAACCAAATTGCTGTCGGCGATCTGCAGCAGCGCGAGACAAGCCGTTGACAAAAATTTCTTTAGGACTAGAATACGCGACGATTTCTGCCTGTAGAATTTCACCATGAGCTCTCAACTTCTCGACCCCGTTTTGCTGCAGACAGACTTCCCCGAACTGAAACTCCACGCCAGCGGCAAAGTCCGCGACGTCTATCATCTGGACGAAGACCGCCTGCTGTTCGTGGCCACCGACCGCATTTCCGCGTTTGATTACGTGCTGGCGACCGGCATCCCGCACAAGGGCCGGGTGCTGACGCAGATTTCTCTTTTCTGGTTTGATTTTCTTCGCGACCTCGTGCCCAACCACCTGCTTACTGCCGACGTCCGCCAGTATCCGGCGCCGCTGCAAAAGTACGCCGATCAGCTGCGCGGCCGTTCCATGATCGTGGTGCGGGCGGACATGTTTCCCGTGGAGTGCGTGGTGCGGGGATATATTTCCGGATCAGCCTGGAAGGAGTACAAAGCGACAGGCCGAGTTTGCGGCATTGAGCTGCCGAAGGGTTTGCGGGAGTCCGACCGCTTGCCTGAGCCCATCTTCACTCCGTCGACCAAAGCTACCAGCGGTCATGACGAAAATATTTCCTTTGCGGAAATGACCAGGCTGGTGGGACCGGAGTTGAGCGGGCAGCTGCGTGATCTTACTCTGGCGGTTTACGTAAAGGCCGCGGACTATGCGCTGCAGAAAGGCATTATCATCGCGGACACCAAGTTCGAGTTCGGACGCACTGCCCGGGGCATCACTCTGGCGGACGAAGTACTCACTCCGGATTCTTCCCGCTTCTGGCCGGCGGACAAATATTCTCCCGGCCGGACCCAGGAATCGTTCGACAAGCAATACGTTCGCGACTATCTGGAAGAGATTCGCTGGAACAAGCAGCCGCCGGCGCCGGCACTTCCGGCTGAAGTGACGCAACGGACCAGCGAAAAGTACGTCGAGGCATACCGTCAGCTCACCGGACTCGAACTGGATGTTTAAGCACACGGCGAACTGCAGGAAGGCGGTATGAACGGCGCGGATTGGGCCATCGTGGCGGTGGTGCTGCTATCCACCGTGCAGGCAGCTTACGCGGGGTTTTTCCGGGAAGCATTCCATCTGGCGGGCCTGGTGGCAGGATACCTGCTGGCGGCGTGGCAGTATCAGCGTATCGCCGGCTGGCTGGAGCGGTATCTGAAGTCAGCCTGGCTGGCGGAGAGTGCGGGCTTCCTGATTATTTTTTTTGCGGTCGCGGTAGCCGCGGGTATAGCTGGCCAGACCGCCCGCTGGATCATGAAGAAGTCCGGTCTTAGTTTTGTGGACCGACTTCTGGGTGGGGCGCTGGGGTTGCTGCGAGGCTGCCTGATTGTGGCAGTGATTGCGGTGACCATGACGGCGTTTGCCCCTACCTCGAAATGGCTGGCAGGCTCGGAGTGGGCCCCGTATTTTCAGGCGGTAGGGCGGGCCGTCATCTGGGTCGCTCCCGCGGAACTGCGGGCCAGGTTCTACCAGGGACTGGATTTGCTGCGCCGTATGCCGCAGACCGTACCCGGCGGTGTCCAACCCCCTCCAGCCCCGGCCAAGTAAGAAGTTCGGCAGACATTGATGGGAGAACAGGCCGCTTTTCAGGCCAGCGATTCTTCGCGCAGAAAGAGAGATGCCGTGAGAGATCAGCTCGAAGCCCTGGTTATGCAGATGTACCGGAGTAATATTCTTTATTCCGAAGCGGTGCGCGAATTCAAAAAGAAGTTCATCCTCACCGTTCTGCAGGAGAACAAGGGCAACCAATGCCGCGCGGCGCGCGAACTTGGCATGCACCGCAACACCCTGAGCCGCACTATTTCAGAACTCAAGATTGACGTACGGCAGCTGCGCGACGGCGTCAAACGCCCGCCCCGCAGCGCCCGGCCGGTGGGCTACGAGAAGAAGGCAGTTCGTTGACTCCGCGACCGCTGTCTCCTCTTTCAATCACACCCAAAAATTAAGGCAGCCCACCCGGGGCTGCCTTGTCTTGTCGAGGCGATCTGTCTTTAATTCGGCTTTCTGTGCACCGGTGGCTTCCTGGCCGGAGCCGGCGCAGCTTTGGTCAACAGGGCTCCTTTTTCCATGACCATTACAAACGGGCTGGGAGTGTAGGAGACCGGCGTACCTTCGAAATTGATCTTGTCTCCCACTTTCGGAACCATTCGGGCGGGGATCGGCGCGGGGAGGGAAAGATCTATGTCGGCGCGCTTCTGGTCGATGTCGTCCACGCTGGCTGCCAACCCCAGCTTGGTGGGCGAAGCCGTGATGACCTGCACCTCCGCCATCTGCAGGTTCTTGCCCTTGAGCGCATTCCAGACCGCGTCCTGGTCCGCCTGGGTTCCCACCGACAGGACCAGTTCCCATTCGGCAAAGCTCATCTCTTCCGGCTTCTTGGTCTTGACCAGCTCGGCGGCTTGCTGCTGCGGGGTGGGCGGAACGTATTTTGTGATGGTAAATCCAGCGGCCGGCAGGGGAGTAGTCTTAGTTTGAGCCAGCAAGTCGTCCCAACCCTGGTCGGAGCCGTGGTACTGCACGTACCGGCTGCGTCCGAACTTGAGGATCGATTCCTTCCCCTTGGGATCATTGACCAGATTGGCGGCGCGGGCGATGAAAAAGAGTCCGTTCACCTCATCGGCCGGAGCGGCGGTCAGATAGGCAAGGGCCAAGGGATAGACGTTCTCCACGTTGTTCGGGTCCGCTTCGACGGCCGGACGCAAATACTTTTGGGCGGCGGCATAGTCTTTCAGTTGCAGGGCGGAAAAGCCGGCCACGCTGTTCAGTAAGCCCGCCAGCTGACTTTTCTGTTTGGCGAAATCGGCATCAGAAACGTTGTCCGCCTTGGGCATCTTGTCCAGGGCGTCCAAACCACGCTCGGCGTGTTGTTTGGCATCTGCCCACTTCTGGGCGGCGCGCTCGTTGTAGGCCAGCAGAACCAAAGCGCGAGCGTTGTTCGGGTTCGCGGCCAGGAGCCGATTCGCGGTGTCGATGACCTTGGCCTGGTTGTTGGCCTGCTGGTAGGTCCCCATCAACAGTTCCAGGGCATCTTCCTTCATGACGCTGTTGGGATACTGAGTGAGAAAGGCTTCGAGGCCGCTGATCTTCGCAGCAGGGTCGGACTGCTGTACCGCGCCGACGTACGCGTTGTATTCCGCCGGATCCTTGATTTCTTTCTTCTGGGATTGCGGCTGTGCCGGGGAGGCCTGCGGTTGAGACGCCTGAGGTTGCGGCGCAGCAGCAGTCTGGCCCGATGCCAGGTTAGCCAACACCAGCAATAGCGTCACTAGACTCGTCTTCATTCGAATCGCTCCTTAGACATTCGGGAAAAACGGCGACAGCACCCAGGCAACACCCAAGCCAGCCTACCCGGGTCTTGCTAGAACATAGGCGGTACACCTAACCAGCCGACGGGCTCCGGAAATCACTGCGTTGCGGTAAACGTCTACACCGCCAATGGCAGCATTTCCAGTGAGGCGGATTATAAGTATGTGCCTCGCCTAAGGCAAGTTCGTCTTTACACCCTCCATCACCTCATCCTGTAAGATGCGGGCAAGTGCACAACCGCAGGTCCAGATAGGGGCCCGAAAAGTGCCAGGGAGGGCGGTTCTGTGGCTGGATTAACCGAAGCTGAATTACAAGGCCAGGTGGCCATCGTTACCGGCGCTGGCGGGGGAATCGGAGCAGCGATCGCGCACCGTCTGGCCGGGATGGGGGCGCTGACTATTCTTTGCGGACGGCGGCGCGCCGCCCTCGAAGGCACCGCGGCAACAGTCGCCAGAGCGGGCGGACAAGCTGAAATCGCCGAGTGCGATGTGACCGATCTGGGTGCGGTGGAGGCACTCGCGGCTTTCGTCGAGCGCAAGTCAGGCCGCGCCGACATTCTGGTGAACAACGCCGGAGTCGGCAGCTTTACCGCTCCACTACACCAGATGTCTCCTGCATCGTGGGAGCAGGTCATGAACACCAATCTGCGCGGCGTCTATTACTGCATGCGCAGCTTTGCTCCCATGATGATTCGCGCACGCTATGGACATATCGTCAACATCTCTTCTCTGGCGGGAAAGAATGCTCTGCCCAATGGCGCCGCCTACGCCGCGTCGAAGTGGGGGCTGAACGGACTGAGCTATTCTGCCGCGGAAGAGCTGCGCAGCCACAACATTCGGGTTTCGGTGGTTTGTCCCGGATCGGTGAACACCGACCTGAGCCCGCATCAGGGAAAAGATCCGAAGAAGATGCTGCAATCGGAAGACGTCGCGCACGTCGTTGCCATGCTGGTAACTCAGGAGCCACAATCATTCGTGAGCGAGGTGCTGCTGCGACCGACGCAAAAACCCTAAGGATAAGGAAAGCATCATGGCAAAGGCGCCAAAGATAATACAGCCCAAACCCAGCCGCCCCCTCATGCTGGGATACGGACTGCCACAGAACAAGAAAGGCCTGCTGCCATGGAAGTGGGCCGAGCAGCGGTTGCGCAAAAGTCACAACTACTGGATCACGACTGTGAAACCGGACGGGTCGCCACACACCATGGTGGTCTGGGGACTGTGGCTCGATGGAGCTTTCCTGTTCAGCACGGGACAGCAGTCGCGCAAGGCCCGAAATCTGGCGCAAAACCCACGCTGCGTGGTTTGTACCGAACACGCGGAGGAAGCGGTCGTCGTCGAAGGCGTGGCCGAGATCGTAGGGGTGCCTGTGCGCCGGGAGTTCCTCAAGAAATACCAGCCCAAATACCACTTCGATATGGCCAGCATGGAGGAAGACATTCTGGCGATGAAAGAGCCTGTGTTTGGAGTTCGCCCGCACCTGGTCTTTGGATTGTATGAGAAGAATTTCATGGGCAGCGCCACGCGCTGGAAGTTCAAAGTTTAGATGTTACGTAGGGGCGGGTGTCCTCACCCGCCCGGCGGAGCGAAGTTCCGCTATGTTCCCGACCGACAAAAGGTGTCGAGCTTTGCTCCGCGAGACAGCCGGCGGCGGCTGTCCCCGCGTAGCTCGCGGTGCGGTAAGATCGAAAGCATGGCCAACAAATTTCGCGTTTTTGCGACTTGCGATATCGGCGATGCCATCGACCTGCTGCGCCAGCGCGGCTATGAAGTCGAGATCTATCCGAAACCGGAAGCACCCCCGAAGAGCCTGATCATCGAGAAAGTGAAATCTGGCATCGACGGGCTGATCACTACTCTGCGCGATTCCATCGACGCCGTGGTGTTCGAAGCGGGCAAGGGGAAGCTGAAAGTTGTGGCCCAGATTGCGGTGGGCTTCGACAACATCAACCGCGCTGATGCCAATCGCTACGGGATTCCCTTCACCAACACCGCGGACGTGCTCACCGAGGCCACCGCGGAATTCGCATTTTTCATGCTGGGAGCCCTGGCGCGAAGACTGTGGTCAGCGGAGCATCTGACCCGGGACAACAAGTGGAGCTATTGGCATCCCTACCTGCCCTTCCTGGGCGACGAAGTCACGGGAAAGACCATCGCCATTATCGGCACCGGCCGGATCGGCCTGGCCATGATCAAGAAATGCGCCGGATTCGACATGAACCTCCTGTGCTATGACCCGGCCTATCAGAACCACGACTACGTGAAGGCGATCCAGGAAAGCATGGACCTGCGTCACGCGCGGGGCATTTCAAGGACGAAGAACTGGATCAAGTACGTGGGCGTGGACGAGGCTCTGGGCCAAGCCGATTTCGTCAGCGTGCACGTGCCGCTGCTGCGCGAAGGAGAAAGTTCAGCGCCCACTTACCATTTGTTCAACGAGCGCACGCTTCGCCGGATGAAACCGACTGCGTTTCTGGTGAATACCTCGCGCGGGCCCGTGGTCGAGGAGGCCGCGCTGGCAAAAGCGCTGCGGGAGAACTGGATTGCCGGCGCGGCGCTCGATGTTTACGAGAAAGAGCCGTTGCCGGTGGACTCGCCCTTGCGTGACCCTGCGATCGAAGACCGCTGTCGGCTGTATCCCCACTTCGCCAGCGCCGGCCGTATCACACGGCTCTCGTCCGACCCTGACAAGGGCATGGCGGGTCGGGCGGTGCAGGGGTTGATCGATGTGCTCGAGGGCAACTACGGCGGCGATGTGACCAAAATGCCTTATGTGGTGAACAAAGAAGTGGGGTCGATATAGATAAACGCGTAGGCCCGGACGCCCTCGTCCTGGCGGGCGAGCAAAGCTCGCCTCGGGTTTCGCGTTGTTCCACACAAAAGCCCGGCCGGGCTTTGCCCGGCTGGGCGGGTGAGGGCACCCGCCCCTAGGCGCGTAGGGATAAGGAGAAGGCTGCGGGTTCTTCCGCGATCCAAGTGATGGTCCGCGTATTTTACTCGGAGATGGTATGCTCTTCGCTCTGGGCGCGGAGGACGCGGTCAACCGAATAGGGCGCTCGCCGGGTGGGCTCATGATAGTGGCGAACCTGCATCTCGCCCAGCAAGCCTACCGCCAGCATGTTCAGCCCAGCCAGTAGCAGCACTGCGGCAAAGATCATCAGCGGCCCGTGGTCGGCCATGATGGGCGTATGGTGCCAAAACTTCTCAACTACCAGCCAGAGGGTTACGCCAGATCCGCCCAGAATGCTCAGCATGCCGAAGGTGCCGAAGAAATGCAGCGGGCGCGACAGGTAGCGCAGCAGAAAACGAATGGTGATGAGGTCGAAAAACACCCGGAAGGTGCGCGAGATGCCGTAGTGAGAAGCCCCGCGCTCGCGGTTCACATTCTGGATCGGCACTTCGCAGATGGAAGCTCCATGCCACGATGCCAGCGCCGGGATGAAGCGGTGCAACTCGCCGTAGAGCGGAACCTGGTCCAGGATTTCCCGGCGATAGGCTTTGAAGGTGGTGCCAAAGTCGTGAATGTCCACGCCGCTCAGTTTGGCCATCAGCCAGTTGGCGCAGCGTGAAGGCAGGCGGCGGAGCCAGAAGTTGTCAATGCGCCGCTTGCGCCAGCCACTGACGATGTCGTAGCCCTCGGAAATCTTTTCCAGAAAAATGGGGATGTCGGCGGGATCGTGCTGCAGGTCGCCATCCATGGCGATGATGTATTCCCCGCGCGCATGATCGAAGCCGGCAGCCAACGCTGAAGTCTGCCCGAAGTTGCGGCGCAGCTTCACTACGGTCACGCGGCTATCGACAGCCGCAATCTCGCGCAGCATATGAAAGCTGCGGTCGGTCGAGCCGTCATCCACCAGCACAATCTCGAAGGTTTCGCCGTTGGCCTCCATGACAGCTTTCAGGCGGTCATAAAGGTCGGTGACATTCTCCTGCTCGTTGTGTAGCGGAACAACAATGGAGTACTTGGGCATTTGGCTTTCTGATTATACGATTAGATGCCCGCTTTTGAACCATTGATGCAACACTATTTCTGTGACGGTGAAACCCCAATAGTAACCACGTAGGCCGGGACGCACTCCTTCGACTTCGCTCAGGGCCCGGGCGGGCGAAACTCGCCTGGGTTTTGGGTTGCCAGCAGCCTCGAAACCGGCCGGGCTTCGCCCGGCTGGGCAGGTGAGACACCTGCCCCTACGCGAGCAATTACAACCCCGGGCCCTCGGGATAGGCGGGCAAATCTGGGGGCCGCGGGGGTAGCTTTTTCGGATTGGCCTGGATTTCCTTCATGACCAACTCGATGGCCTTCTCCAGTTGCGGATCCTGTCCTTTGACCACCAGGTCGGGGCGATCCTCCACCACGATGTCGGGCTGCACCCCATGGTTCTCGACGATCCACTTGCTGTTCAGGTCATATCGTGCAGCCTCGGGACGCGTGATGTAGCCACCGTCCATCAGCGGCATCTGGCCACGGATGCCACGGACCCCACCCCAGGTGCGTTCCCCGATGAGCGGGCCCAGTTTGTAGTACTTGAAGTAGTAGCTGAAAATGTCGCCGTCAGAGGCGGCGTAGCGGTTCGTCACACAGGCCATGGCGCCGTTGAATACGACCGGGGGGACAGTGCCGCTCTCCCAGTTGCGCATCGAGCCCATGCCCGCCAGCACCCGTCGCAGCCGGGCAAAGATGAGCTGATCCACGAAGCCGCCGCCGTTGTAGCGCACGTCAATGATCATTCCCTCTTTGCGAATCTGGGGGAAGTACTGCTTGACGAATTCGTTGAGTCCCGGACCTCCCATGTCAGGGAGGTAGACATAGCCGATGCGCCCGTGGCTGGCGGCATCAACCTTTTTACGATTGCTCTCGATCCAGGCCAGTTCGCGGAGGTTGAATTCATCCGCTACGGGCTTTACCTGCACGGTGTGGGAACCTTCCTCTAAGGGCTTCGAATTGACGGTCAGGGTCACATTTTCATTGGCGGTGTTCACAAAAAGCTCATAGGGGCTTTGTGGCGTGCGCAAAGCCCTGCCATTTACCGCGATCAGGTAATCGCCCTCTTTCACCGTCACCCCAGGCTCGGTCAAGGGCGAACGTGTCTGCGAGTCCCAGTTCTCCCCGGCGTAGATCTTTTTGAAGCGGTACATACCGGCGGCCGGGTCGGCTTCGAAGTCCACGCCCAACAGGCCTACGTTCACCGGATGCAGATCGGGGTAATCTCCGCCGCCCACGTAAGTGTGCGAGTTCGAAAGTTCGCCAATCATCTCCCCCATGATGTAGGTCAGGCTGTAGCGGTCGGACACCGCGGGTAGCAACTGGGCATACTTGTCGCGCATTTTCTCCCAGTCCACGCCGTTCATGGCGGCAGCGTAGAAATAATCGCGCTCCTGCCGCCAAACTTCGTTGAACATCTGCTTCCACTCGGCTGGAGGATCAATCTGCGCCCTCATGCCGCCCAGGTTGAGCGCGCCATCGCCAACCTTCTTGGGACCATCCGGCTTGGCGTCGATAATGCCGTAGGTGTGGCCATCGTGCCCGCCCTCGGCCTCATAAAGCAGCTTCAACCCGTCGAAGGAAAGGGCAAAGCGTTGCACGCCTTCGATCAGGACCTTGTCCTTGCGCTCTTTCAGATCGTAAACGCGGATGGCTGGTCCTTCTCCAGGAACCGGTCCGGACAGCCCCTGAATGGGTCGTGTCGAGTAGTAGATAAAGCCCTTGGCCGCTAAGTAGGAACCGATGACCGCCGGCTCGATGGGCAAAGCCACCACGCGACCAGCGATGCCGGCCAGGTCAATGCGAAACTCCTTGAGTTTTTCCTTGTTGTCGTTCTTGTCTTTATCGCTTTCCTTCGCCTCCGGAGGTGGTTCCTTCTTCTTTTTACCTTTAGCCTCGGCCTCACCTGGTTCCTTGCCCGTAGGAGTGAGTAACTCGTCCTTGTTCTCTTCTTTCTTGATTTGGGTTTCATCGCTCAGGGGTTGAAAGGGCGAGGCTTCATCCTGGCGCAGAGTGACGACATAAATCCGGGTGGTCTTGGGATTGGCGAACTCGAAATCCACATTGCCCAGGACTTCGTTAAAGTCGCGATCTGAGAGGAAGTACAGATACTTCCCGTCGGGATCGAAGACAGGACTATAACTGTTGGTCATGCTGGTGGTGACGGGAGTGATTTTGCTGTCGGTCAACGAGTACAGGTTCACAACCGAGTAAGTGTTTTCGTCGTTCTTGTCATAGGCCAGCCATTTGCTGTCGGGCGACCACGAGTAGTTCAGAATTTCTCCGTACTTTCCCCGATCAACCTCAACCTGCTTCTTCTGGCTGATGTCCACATACCACAGCCGGCAGTCTTTGTCAGACCACGCCACCTTCTTGCTGTCGGGCGACCACGCGGGCGCGTATTTGAAACCTTTGTACCCGCTGGTGATCTGCTGTTCTTTGCCCATCCCGTCCTGGGGCGAAATGTAGAGTTCGTCTTCGCCGCTGCGGTCGGATACGTAAAGGATCCAGCGGCCGTCGGGCGACCAGGCCACCGATTTCTCGCGAATGCCGGGAGTGCGGGTCAGGTTGCGAACGCTCCCCTCTTTAGCGGGGACGGTGAAAACATCTCCGCGGGCACCGAACACAGCCCGCTTCCCTTCCGGAGAAATATCGAAGTCGGTGACGTTTTTGGCCACACTGGCCCAGTGCGTAAGCTTCTGGTCGCGGTCGCCGGGCAGATAGACGGTTAACTTCTTCGGCTGCTTCGCCTCAAAATCAAAAGTGTAAAGGTATCCTCCGTTCTCGAAAATGATGGAATCGGGGCCCAGGCTCGGCCACATCACGTCAAATTCGGTGAAGTGGGTGAGTTGCTCGACCTGCTTGCTGCTCAAATCGTAACTGTAGATATTGAGGTGATGCTCCGGACCTCGGTCGGAAGTGAAGTAGATGGCACTGCCATGCCACATGGGAAAAGTGTCTGTCCAGTCCGTGTGCGGCACATCTTCGACCGTATTGTTCTTGAGATCGTAAATGGCGATGGCCTGGGCCAGGCCGCCGGTGTAACGCTTCCAGGTGCGAAAGTTGCGGAAGATGGGATTGTAGGCGATTTTGGTGCCGTCGGGAGAAAACGATGCCAGGCCGCCTTGATCAACCGGCAACGGCTCGGGTAAACCGCCATCAATGCTCACGCTGAAGGGGCGCTTGGTCCAGCCGTTCGAGGCATCGCGACGGGAGAGGAACAGGATGCGCTTGCTGTCGGGAAACCAGGTGACCACTTCATTGTGAATGCCCATGCGGTCGCTGAGCGGCGCGGCCGCGCCCTGATAAAAAGTCAACTGGCGGGGTTGGCCGCCCTGGGCGGGCATTACGTACACATTGAAGTTGCCGTCATATTGCCCGGTGAAGGCAATCCATTTGCCGTCGGGCGAAAATTTGGGAAACAGTTCGCGCCCCGCATCCGAGGTGATGCGCCGCGCCTCGCCTCCCGCGCTCGATGCCAGCCAAAGATCGCCCCCGTACATGAAGACGATTTTGTCCTTGTAGATGTCAGGGAAACGCATCAACCGGCCTTCTGCCATTTCCTCGCCTGACCCGGTGCAGGCGAAGGCGAGCATGAGCAACAACAGCATTCTCTTGAGATAAGACATTAAGACTCCTCTTTGACGGGGTTCTGCCGGCGGGAAACTGGAATGATCTTTCATCTCGAAACGAACGTGCGATTGTAACAGCCCCTACAGCTCGAAATCACCACAGCGTTTCGCTGTCTTGGACGGACCGAGGGGCGAAAGGAAAGCGGGATGGGGTGGAATGTGATTGCACGGCCGTTTGGACGGACGCCAGATCCTTCGGGACTGAAGTCCCGCAGGACGACTTCTGGTTGATGGCATTATTCCAAACTGAGCCGCGCGACCGCCACATCGTCGACGGATCGCCTATAATTCCGCTTCCCGCTCCGCACGTTCAGGAAGGAGACCAGCCTTGCCCAAGCCGGAAAACACACTCTTCGCCAATGCGGTTCCGCCCCGACGCAAGTTCCTGCAAACTACCATGCTCGGCGGGGTGGCCGCCGCCGTCATACCCGCACTGGCGGGCGCCCGCGAAATGGCTGCCGCTTCACCGCTTCCCCCGGAAGTCCGGTCCTTTGACCTCGACGAGGTCACCATCGCTGACCTCCAGGCGGGCATGACGTCCGGAAAATCTACTTCGCAGTCCCTCACGCAGAAATACATGGCCCGGATGGAAGAAGTCGATCGCCCAAGAACCAACCGGGGCGGGCTGGCCGTGAACAGCGTGATCGAACTTAATCCCGACGCTCTGGCCATCGCTCAGGCGCTCGACCAGGAGCGTAAGGCCAAGGGTGCGCGCGGTCCGCTGCACGGGGTCCCGGTCCTGATCAAGGACAACATCGATACTGCCGACCGCATGCAAACCACGGCCGGATCGCTGGCGCTGGTGAGTTCGCGGCCGGTGCGCGATTCTTTCGTGGCGCAGAAATTGCGCGAGGCTGGCGCGGTCATTCTGGGCAAGACCAACCTCAGCGAGTGGGCCAATATTCGCTCCAGCCATTCAGTCAGCGGATGGAGCGGCCGCGGCGGGCTCACCCGAAATCCGTACGCGCTCGATCGCAATCCATGCGGCTCGAGTTCGGGCTCGGGGGCAGCCACGGCGGCCAACCTCTGCGCGCTGGCCGTAGGCACAGAGACCGACGGCTCGGTGGTGTGCCCGTCATCCGCCAATGGAATTGTGGGGATCAAGCCGACGCTGGGCCTGATCAGCCGCTCCGGCATCATTCCCATCGCGCACAGCCAGGACACAGCCGGCCCCATGGCGCGGACGGTGCGCGATGCCGCGATTCTGCTTAACGCACTGGCCGGTGCCGATGCGCGCGACAGCGCAACCGCAGCCAGCGAGGGCAAGATCGCTCCAGACTACACCAGCTTTCTCGATCCCAATGGATTGCGTGGCGCCCGCATCGGTGTGGCCCGCAAATATTACGGCTTCAGCGACAGCGTGGACGCGCTGATGAGCACGGTGATGGAAGAGATGAAACGCCAGGGAGCAGAGCTGGTGGATCCCGCTGACCTGGAAACCTACGGCAAGTTTGACGACAGCGAATTTCTGGTGCTGCTCTACGAATTGAAAGCCGACCTGAACGCTTATCTCGCGACCCGGCCCGACGCGGCAGTGCATTCGCTGAAAGACATCATCGAATTCAACGAACGCAACAAAGAGAAGGAGATGCCCTACTTCCTGCAGGACATTTTCATCAAGGCCGAAGCCAAAGGCCCGCTGACCAGCAAGGAATATCTGGATGCGCTCGAGGCCAATCACCGGCTTTCGCGCACCGAGGGCATTGACGCGCTCATGGACAAGTTTCACCTGGATGCGATCATGGCGCCGACCGGAAGTCCGGCCTGGCTCACCGACCTGGTCAACGGCGATCACTCCGGCGGCGGGAGTTCAAATGCGGCGGCGGTGGCGGGATATCCCGACATTACCGTGCCGGCGGGTTTCATTGCGGGGCTGCCGGTGGGCGTGTCGTTCTTTGGGCGCGCCTGGAGCGAGCCTGTCCTGCTGAAGATCGCTTGTGGCTTTGAGCAGGCCACCAAAGCGAGAACGCCGCCGAAGTTTCTGCCCACAGTTGCGAATGCAAAATCTTAAACCGCAAAGGACGCCAAACGAGCGAAGAACGCAAAGGCTTCCTGGGAAGGTCTTTGCGCCCTCTGCGGTATTTCTTTGCGTCCTTCGCGGTTTTAAGGCTTTCTCTCTACCCAAGCCAAGCCATCCGCTCCGGGACCGGTTTCAATCTGCTTTTCTACTTTCCAGTTGGCGAGGTTGAGCACCGCGACCTTTCCGTCTCCACTGCAGGAAACGTAGGCCACGGGGCGGTCCTGGCGCGCCAGAATCTGCACCGGGTCCGCGCCCACCGGAACGGTACGAACTACTTTCATCTGCGCCAGGTCCACCACGGCTACGGAATTGGCGCTCTGCATACTCACCAGCAGCCACTTGCCGTCCGGCGTGGGGGTGGTTCCATATCCAACGGCAGGCAGCGTAATCCAGTTCGTGACCTCGTTGGTCGCGGTATCTATGAGGGCCAGCCGGGGGCGTTTCTGGTCGGAGGTAAACACCCAGCGTCCATCCAGCGACATGGAGATGCGTTGCACAGTCTCGGCTACGGGAATCACTTTGATCAGTTTTCGGGATCCCAGGTCCAGCGCGGAAACCGTTCCAGCATCGACATTGGCAGTGTAAGCACGGTGCCCGTCGGGTGAGATGACCACCATGTGCGACTCGGCCTGATCAGTAGGAATGGATCCGACTTTCTTCTGCAGTTGAGGGTCCACCACATCCACGGCATTGTCGAGTTCGGCGGAAACGTACAGCATGCCGTCCGGTCCAAACTTGACCCAATGCGGCCGCACCGGGCCGAGGTCCATGCTGGCCACGATGGCCTGCTTGTCCAGATCAACAATCTCAACCGAGCGGCCATCGGTCCCAGGCTTTCCCACGCCTGAGTTGCCGTAAATGGGCAAATAAGCCAGCCGCCCGTCGGCGGAGGCAACGACTTCGTGGGCGCGCACTTCATTGGTCTTCACTTTGCCGACCTGCACCCCGGCCTCGGGATCCACCAGGCTCATGCTCTGGTCACCCTGGTTCACCACCAGCAAAAGGTTTCGCGGTTTCATGGTCTCGCTTGAGTGGTGGCTGGTCTGCGCCTGGCTGATTCCGAGGAGAAGGTTGAACAGCAATACAGAACTGATCACATACCAAGTCATGGCTTGTCACCTGGGAGAAGAATCTGCGCGCGAATAGTGTATCCGCAAAGGAGCGTTTCGAGGAGGCCGGAACTGGCGGGTTGGCAAGGTGGTGGCCCCGGCGTGAGTCGAACACGCGACCTTCGGTTTAGGAAACCGCTGCTCTATCCATCTGAGCTACGGGGCCGTGAATTGATTTTACTTTAGCGGGACTACGCTCACTAGTGGACTTCCAGTTCCTTCGCTGCACGCCTTGGCACGAGTGGGACGCGCCCGCCTACCTTGGCCGGCGCGCCAGGTCCCGAATTTCATTCAGGTAGTCGACGTAGATCGGGATCGGTATGTCCGGCGAGTCGCCGTCGTTCAGGAAGTGGGAGAGCCTGATTTCCATCGGGATCGAACTAATCACCTCGCGGAAGCGCGGCATCTGGAGATATTTCACGTGCCAGATTTCGAGCATCAGAGAACGGAATTCTTCGCTGACAAAACCCATCTTGCGCTCGCCCAGGTAAACCGCGTCGAAGTGGCGGATTGTCAGGGTTTTACGAATGGGATCGTCTGGTGGAGAGAAGTGATAGACAAGGTGGAACAGGTCGGCCAGGTCGCCCCACAGAACTTTTTCTTCGAACGCGCTGAAACGAAACGGAGCAGCACCGCGCTGCTGCACCAGTCGGGCGTGATCGGCGGAATTAAGTCCGTGCCCAGCCAGTTCGCCGCGAAACCAGGCGATCCTTTGCGGCGCCAGGTTGTAGCGCAGAAACTCGATGGCGTAGGCGTTCGGAAGATACAGTTTGGGATCAGCGTCGAGGCGTCCGAGCCAGGGGCCCCAGTCCCGGTGCTCCAGCACGCCGAGCAGTTCCGCCAGTTGAGCCACGGTGACGTCGGGATGGTATTTCACTGCCTGCCAGAAGTGCTCGGTGGAGTCATAAGTTGAGCCGTGGAGCTCGATGCCCTCCTCAATGGGATACCAATTAGAGAGCACGCGCGCTGGAATCGACGGCGCGGCGCTCCAGCAGTTCAGCGAATGTTTCCATTTCTCCTGCACCGCCAGGAAAGCTTCGGCATATCCCGGCGGCACTGCTTCCTTCACCTGGGAAAGCGCTTGCCGCAGTTCCCTGCTGGTATGGGTGACCAGGGTCTCGAGCGGGCGCTCGTCGATCATGGAGACGACTCGGCTCTCAATTCCGCGACGCAACAGTTCGCTGGCAAGACGCTCCCGCGCGGCGTCATCAAGGCTGGCATTCCAGCGCTGTTTCTGAGAACCGATGTAGGGAAACATTTCCGCCAGCGTCTTGAACTCGATGAAGCCGTGAAGGGCGAAAGTGACGGGACGACCGTCTTTTGTGATCGTGGTCGAGGGTATGACTAAGGCTTGAAGCGAAACCTCCTCTGCCCGGAGCGGTGAAATCAGGGCCAGGGCAGCCAGTACCAAGCCTGATCGCAAAAGTAAAAAGTGAGGGTCGGACACTCCTGTCCGCCGTTCTTGACTCTGACTCTGGGAATCGATCATAGGGCTAAATGCCTCATCAACACGCAGGTCCAAGGCAAAAGGCTTTCTGCGCCCCGGTGACGACATTGCATTGGTCGGAAAACCGACCTATGCATTTTCTTGTTCGGGCGGCTCCGAATACTGGCACAATGCAAGATCTACCCCCCCAGAAAGACCCCGCGTGTCCATGAAAGATTGGGACGCGGGGTCTAGCCTTTTACTGCTCCGCTTCGGAACCCAGCCGACGGGCGGAGTCCCAGCCTATCCATGCGGCCGCCCGTTTCTGGCGGTTTCCGCGTCCGCCGTCAATCTCAGGTAGAGCATGTAGAACACGATGACGAGGTTGACGAGCAATACCGCCAAGTGAATCACGGTCTGCCGCCGGACCAGCTCATAAGTCTCGAAGGGAACATACAGGGCGCCCGAGATCAGCGCAAACCATTCTGCCCAGGTCCGTTCCCGCCATAGTCCGTAGGCTTCGACGAAACGCACGATCGAATAGGCCGCAGCTCCGCCAGCCAGGGCCCACAACTTCGCGTCGGTGAGATTGTCCGCCAGATCGAGGAAGACCTGGGCGAAGTGGTGGCGATCAGGATTGACCCGCAGAAACCTCAGCAGAGCTTCGGCAATGTCCCAGGCATCTTTGTGGACCAGTGAAACCGCGCCAAAACCCAACAGAAGGACGACCAGTCCCTTGAGCAGTTCGAGCGAGGCCACGGCGCGCAACGCCGTCCGGCGGCGATGCCGCTCCGCCGCCCTGGCATGCTCAACGATCGCCGCCGCCACATGGTCCATAAGGAATTGCGATTATCTGCCCGGCTGCAGCAGAAGCTGTTCCGCACTGGAAAATACCCTGCTGCGGATCAACAGAGTGCTGATCAGCGAGGTCAAGCCTGACGCCGCGAAAATCATGGCCAGCACCACAAACTGGTAAATCGCCGCGTAGACCGGACGAGCGCCGGAGAGCAGCATGCCTGCCATCAGTCCGGGAATCCAGACGATACCCAGCGAGCGCATGGAGTCGATGGCAGGAATGAGGCTGGCCTCGAACGATGCCTGCACGTAAGGGGAAACGCTGTTGCGGGCCTCCGCGCCCAGGGCCAGTGCAGTCTCTATCTCTCCCGCATGCGCCAGCACATCGGAGCGAAAGCGGTTCAGGGCCAATCCGTTGGTGTTCATGGCATTGGCAATCAGCATACTGCCCACGGGGACAAGGGACGTAATGGCGGTATCAATCACTCCCATCGACGTCATCAGGGCAATAATGGAGCCCGCGCCGAAGGCGATGGCCCATGCGGAAACATGAAACGCCCCCGGCATCCCTTTGGCACGGCGAGCCGAGGTTGCCCCGGCGGCCACGATCATCCCGGCCAGCAGGAAGGCGCTGGTCCACCGCGGAGCGCGCAGCAGGAGTACAAGAATCGAGCCCACCGCGACAATTTGCACCAATCCACGCACCATCGCGATCACGGTCTCGCCTTCCAGATGAATATTCCGGCGACGGGCCAAAAGTACAACTGCCAACGCCGCCAGCGCGGCTACCAACGCCTGCGCCAAGCCTAATTGTAGTTGCGAGTGGAACCACAGTCTAAGCACGAAGGACCTCCTCTACTGAACCAGCCCGCACGATACGTCCAGATTCGAGAACCAGCGCCTGCTTGGCCAGCCGTGCGGCCTGGACGATGTCATGGGTGACCACGACGCAGGTCAGCCCCTGTTTGCCCATGACCTTCTGAATGGCAGACTCAACCTCGAGTTTGGCGGCTTCGTCCAGCGCCGAGGTGGGTTCGTCAAGCAGCAGGACCAGTGGCGAATTAGCCAGGGTGCGAGCCACGGACACGCGCTGGGCCTCTCCTCCGGAAAGATTGGCGACGTCGCGTCCGGCGTAATCTTTGAGACCTACTTGGGCCAGCAGTTCCTTGATGGCCTCGGGCCCCAGGGTCTCGCCCCGCTGCGCCGGGCCGAAGCGGAGATTGTCAGCCACAGTGCCGGGAAAGAGGTAGGGCCGTTGCGTCACCATGCCGAGTTTGCGCCGCAGTTCACGAGGCTCGATGCTACGATAGTCAACGCCCTCGACTAACACCGTTCCGGACGTGGGCTCGTCGAGACGGTTCAGAAGTCGCAGCAACGAGGTCTTGCCCGAACCGCTGGGGCCGGTGATGGCCAATACTTCCCCTGCCCGCAATTCAAAGTTCGCATCTTGAATGAGAAGTTTGTCGTGGACGCTCCGTCCCAGGTGCTCGGTCCGCAGGATGATCGAGTTCGCATCTTGGATAGAGCTCACGTATTTGTCATCCTGAGCGGCGTCAGCCCCCTCGCGTGCGAATGGGCTGCTGGAGTCGAAAGACGCCTATCCGCCCTCGCGCCGAGTTCCGGGAAAATTTTCGCACAACTCTTTTCTCGTCGAATGGCTGCGACGATAGTTCGTTCGATTACCGGTCACAGACAGAACAGGAGTCCTTCGACTCCGAGCACCGCTTCGCGAGCGAAGCGGCGCTCTGCGCTCAGGGTGACAGAACTACATGGTTGCGCGCACGCTGGCGCGCAGCTCGTCCGCAATCTCGCGGGCTGCCTTGCGAGCGGCTACTTCCTCAGTGACGCCGAACGAGATTGCGCCCACCCGGGCGTGGCCGCCACCGCCGTAACGTTCACAGACCTTGGCCAGATTCACAGTTGGCTCGGAGGGCGCCCAAGGGTTTGAGCCCACCGAGACTTTCACCCGGAAGCTGCTCTTGCTGAGGCCCACGCTGTAAATCGACTCCGGATGGAGATAGTACGGCACGAATTTGTTGTAACCCTCGAGATCATGGTCGGTGATATCGAAAAAGAGGGTGTGGTCCCTGGACTCGATACGCTCTCTTAACACCGCGATCGAGCGCTGATGCCGCTCCAGCAACGGTGGCAGGAGCGGGGCCACGAAAGGCTCTTCCAGGATTTCTGCCAGGGGCCGCGTGGCCAGCAAGGGAATGAGCCGTGGGATGAAGCTGTAGTTCTGCGCCGACTCTATGATCAGCGTGAGCTTCATGGCTGGCGCTTGCATTTCTACCGCGGTCCTGGCGTCCGGATACATCGCGCCATCGACGATGTCGGCCCAGTGGACCAGATCTGCTACGGGGCGGGGATCAAAGCCAAAGCGCTGTTCCGCGATGGTCGCAATGAAGCTGGTGCAGGACTTGAAGTCCGGATCGTAAAACTTGCGATTGCTCTGGTCCTGCTCGAAATGGGCCGCATCCGCAGGGGTGAGGAAGGCGCTTTGATGATGGTCGAACCACCAGGTGATCCGGGGTGAGCTGGAATACTTGAAGTCCACGATGGCGTTCTCGTCACCGTCAAACTGTTTTTCATCGAACAACGACCCGGCGCGGTGCAACAGGCCGGAAAAACCAAAGCTGACGTCGTTTCTGATCCGCTCCCTGTAAAAGCGCGAGAAGAGCGCGGCCGAGCAGGCCCCGTCGAAGCATTTGTCGTGATAGAAGACCCGGACTTTCAATCGATCCCTTCAAAAGGTCCTGCTTTCCGCGCCTATAGGGTCACGACGAGGATGCGAACCGAAAGCTAATAGGAATGACATCCCGGAGTAAGATCTGTCAAGCGAGGAAACCTTGAGGTAGTGGCTCAGTTTGAAACGCCCGCATGACGTCATCGGCAACGGGTGGAGCAGGCCTTCAGGCCTGCATAGCGCGACCATCTTCTTGCAGCGGGGTTCAGCCCCTGCGGTACCTCAGCGGCTGAAGCCGCATGCTCTGCGTCGCCCTGATGGCAGCGCTAAAGCGCTGCTCTACCCAAAATCGCCCTGGCAGACCACCAGAATTTCAAACTGAGCCACTACCAGTTTTGAACCGGTCTCCGCGCAGCAGCCGCGGAGACCGGTGATTCGCGAAGAGCGCCGGCAGAGATAGCCGCGGAGGCGCGAATTAAACAGCGTTGGCCTGTTTCTCCGCCAGGTCACCAATGACAGGCAGCTTGAACATCAGTCCCTGATTGGCTTTGATCAGCAGGATGATCCAAATAATGAACGATCCCAGCCATATGATCATGTGCAGGGGGAAAGTGATAAAGATCAGCCCCGGCACAAAGCCAATGATGGTCAGGCCGATCCAGATGGCGATCATGGCCACGCAAAAGAAAATCATCTGAAAGGCATGGAACCGCACAAAGCGGCTCTTGTTGTAGGGCTCCATCACCAGAAAAATGATCGCTGGAACGATGGTGATGTAGCACAACATACCGACAACGTTGTCTGTCATTCCGCCGGTTGTGCCCTGGGCGGCTGGGGCTGGCGGTGCTGCGGTGCGACTACTACAGGCCGGACACATGGTCGTGCCGTCCGCGATCTGCGTTCCACACCCGCTACAAAAAGCCATTGACTTTCCCTCCCGTGATTGTGCCACTCGGCCCCCGGACGCGAGTCTGTCCGGCCCTGCCTGAATCCCCGCGAAAGTTACCAGAATCAGCCTTCCAAGGCAAACAGAATCGCACGCGCAGCCCGTCTGGCGGCCGCCGCCATCCCGCGATTGGTGCCCGCAGAGCCTTGCCTATCAACACGATCCCAGCGGCGGGGAGACCTCAAGACCGGCTTATGGAACCGGATCACTGGTGCCGGGGGCAACACTGCCGCGGCAGCGCCAGAGGCGGGCCGTAGTCAGGGCCAGACCCTTTCGCAGCCCATAGCGTTGCACACTTTCTATGGAGTAACGGGAGCAGGTGGGACGGTAGCGGCACTGGACGTAGCCAGCCAGAACAGGGTTGCCCACGCGCTGGTAGCCGCGCGCCAGGACGATGTAAAGACGGGCTGCCAGCTGCCGCTCCGGCGGCCGAAAGCTGTCAGCGAACACGCTCCCCGCCAGCAGGCCCAGAATCGCCAGATAAGTCCCTGGATGTTTCAGGAGTTTCCGCAGTGGGGACATTTTGCGCTCACTTGCAACCGCTTGTTTTGGCACCGAGGACAAGGCACCAGATTGCCGGGCGGCCGCGTGAACAGGTAGATGATCAGACCGATGATTCCAGTCAGCATCACCAGAATCATCCAGATGACAGCATTGTCCATCCCCCGGCTTTTGGCGTCACGGGCCACCCAGATCAGCAATGCGATATTGAGCGCGATGATACCGACCATGATGAAGCCGAAGAAGCCCAGGCAACCGCAGGCCACAAAGGGGCTGGCATCGGGATCGCGTTGCCACAGCAGGAAGCTGGAGGGCAGCGCCTCCTCGCACGCTCTTGCGGCTTCCGACACCAGGATGAAGGGCATGCATCTGTCTCCTGCGAGAAATTGGCAGCGGGGTTCGGCCCGCAGTCCGGAACGGCTAATGCACGGCCTGGAGGATTGGCCGAGTGCGGCGGACATTATCAAAAAAGATTTGCCAGCGCAACCACAGATGTTGGCCAGTCTCCGATGAGTTCCATTGAGGCGGTATTGACGAACGCAGTTTGCCGGAGTAGGGTGGTGCGATTTTTCAAGCGGTTTGAAATCGACTATCTCGCGGTTCCGCCACGCAGAAAGCGACTCGCATGATCTGTCCTCAATGTGGCCAGGCGGTGCCGGAAGGGGCGATGCTTTGTCCCACTTGTGGGCGACAGACGGCGCTCGCAAACGCCGGTGCTGCGGGGCTTCCACCCTTAGCTCCCATGGCCGAGTCTGGGCCAGTCGCTCCTGAAAAAACCAGCGGCCTGGCCATCGCCAGCCTGGTCTTTGGACTCCTCTTTCTTTTCTTTCCCATGTCCGTCGTGGCTATCGTTTTCGGTCACATTTCACTTTCGCAGATCAAGAAGAGCGCGGGTCGCTTGGGAGGCAAGGGTCTGGCCATCGCGGGACTGGTCCTGGGATATCTCGGGATCGCCATGATTCCGCTCATCCTGATCATCGCGGCGATCGCGATTCCGAACCTGCTGCGGGCGCGCATTGCGGCCAATGAAACGTCCGCGGTGAATGGGGTGAGGAGAATCAGCGCCGCGCAAGTGAGCTATCAGTCACAGTTTCCGGCGGTCGGATTTGCTCCAGATCTACAGTCTCTCGGCGGCGCTTCGCCATGCAGCGCCAATCCCGCGACGGCCTGCCTCATCGACAACGGATTGGCGCGTGCGACCGCCTTGCCCGGCAGGAACGGCTACATCTTTGCGATGAAGCGCTCTGACGACAGGACCCAGTACTTCGTGACCGCGACGCCGGTCACACGCAATCAGACCGGTATCCGCAGCTTCTGTTCGACCGAAGATGGGGTCACACATGCTGATCCGAATGGAGCTGAGATTTCCGACCATGACGCCTGTGCGGCGTTGCCCGCGTTCGAATGAGCTCCTTTCATGTCGTGCCATTTGTTTTAGCGCTGATCCCACCATAGAATCGGGAGTTCGCGGGAAACCAGACCCTTGTAGCGCCGGCGTCCCGCCGGCTGTCGGGCGAGCATCTTGCCCGCCCCGGGGCAGGATGCCCTCGAGCCAGCCGGCAAGATGCCGGCGCTACAGACGACATAGCATGGCCACGACCACGACTCCCGCTTCCCCTCGCACCGGCCTACCCAAGGGGCGAGTTCTTGCGTTCGTGCTGATTGCTGTATTGCTCGCCGTCCTGGGGGCCGTGGCCTGGTTCTATTCCATGGCGCGTTCTGCCCTGCCCCAGTTGGACGGAAAGGTGAAGGTTCCCGGCCTCTCCGCTCGGGTCACAGTCGTTCGTGACGCACACGGCGTGCCCACGATCGAGGCGGCAAATCTCGACGATCTTTTTCTTGCCCAGGGGTATGTGACCGCGCAAGACCGTTTGTGGCAGATGGACATGATGCGGCGCTTCGCTGCCGGCGAAATTTCCGAGATTCTGGGCGACGCGTTTCTCAAGCACGACCGCGAGCAAAGAGTTCTGGGGCTCAGAGTGGCCGCACAAAAGGCCCTTGAGGTTTCCTCGGAGCAAAATCGCGCTCACTTCGAGGCCTACGCGCGCGGGGTGAACGCCTACATTGAATCTCATCGCGACCGACTGCCTATCGAGTTTCGCATCCTGCGCTATTCTCCGCGTCCCTGGAGGTTGGAAGACTCCACTTTAATCGCGTCCCAGATGGTGAAGGACCTGAACCATTACCCCTATCGTGACGCTCTGGAGCGCGAGAAGATCCTGGCCAAGCTGGGACCGGAACTAACGGCCGATCTGTACATCAACTCTTCCTGGCACGACCGTCCGCCGACCGTGGCACGCCCGGCGCTCGACCAGGATAGCGACCAGGAAAAGCGTCGCCGGCGTCCGATCGGCAGTTCCGTGGCAAGTGCACCGGCAGGTGCGGACCTGCGGAGTTTTGCGCGCGCGCTCGAATCGGATTCGGAGCGCAGGGTAATCGGCTCCAACAACTGGGTGGTTTCCGGAGCGCACACGGTTTCGGGAAAGCCATTGCTCTCGAACGATATGCACCTGGGCCACCAGATGCCCAACCTGTGGTATGAAGCCCACCTGCGCTGCGGTGACTTCGACGCCGCAGGCGTCACTTTGCCCGGCCTGCCTTACGTGATCGTGGGACACAACCAGCGCATCGCCTGGGGCTTCACCAATATCGGCCCGACGGTGGAAGACATCTACATCGAGACCTTCAACCCCGCTGGTCAATACCTGACGCCCGACGGGTGGAGGGCGCCTGAGCACCGCAGCGAAATGATTCACGTGAAGGGCAAACCAGATGTGACGGTGGATGTGGCCGTGACCCGCCACGGACCCGTCATCACTGAACTCATCCCCGGCGAAATTCGCAAGCTGGCTCTGCGCTGGACGCTCAATGACGGCACCCACGACCCTTTTTTTGAAGTGGATTCGGCCCAGAACTGGAAGCAGTTTCGCAGCGCCTTCTCAGCCTTTGACGCGCCCGGGCAGAACGTCGTGTACGCAGACGTCGATGGCAACATCGGATACCAGGCCACGGGGAAGATTCCCATCCGCGCCTCCGGGGACGGCAGCCTCCCGGAAAACGGCAGCGACGACAGGCATGAGTGGACGGGATACATTCCCTTCGACAAATTGCCCAGCCTTTTCAATCCGCCCTCGGGCATCATCGCAACCGCCAACGGACGCATTGCGCCGGACATCTATCCGTACTCGATCAGCACGGGGTGGGAAGCTCCCTGGCGCACGGCCAGAATCTATCGCGTGCTGGAGTCGGGCAAGAAGTTTTCCGCGGCTGACATGCTGGCGCTGCAGATGGATATTTATTCCGAAGCCGATCGGTATTTTGCGGAACGGTTTGTGTACAGCGTGGACCACGCCAGGAATGCCTCTGGCCGGACCAAACAGGCCGCCGAAGTCCTGCGGGGGTGGGATGGCCGCATGAGCGCGGATTCGGCCGCGCCCACGATCGCTTATCAGGCCCGCGCCCAACTGATGCGTCTGCTGCTGGAGCCTAAGCTGGGGGCCGCGCCTACGGATCCCAAACAAGCCGCGGCTACGCTGAGCTGGAAAACCTACTCCTGGGGGATGCAGTCGGTGTGGCTGGAAAACGTGGTCCACCATCAGCCTCCGAGCTGGCTTCCGCAGGCCTATGCCAGTTATGACGAACTGCTGACGGCCGCGGTCGAAGCGGCGGTCAGCGATCCCGCGGTCCCCCAAGAGTTGGCTGCGTGGAAATGGGGTAGTTTTCGGCCAGTGGAGATCCAGCACCCGATCCTGGGCCGAGTTCCGTTGTTGCAACGCTGGACCGGGCCGGGAATCCGGATGCAATCGGGCAGTGGCTATACCGTGAAAGCGGTGTCGCCCAGCCATGGGCCTTCGGAGCGGCTGACGGTAGACCTTTCTGATCTCGACCAGAGCACGCTGAACCTGGTTACCGGCGAGGCAGGAAATTTTGTCAGTCCCTATTACATGGACCAGTGGAAGGCGTGGTACGAGGGCTATACGTTCAACCTGCCGTATTCTGAAAAGGCAGTTGCGGCCTCAAGGGAGCATGAGCTGGTGATGGAATAGGCGTCCGCTCTCAGCTTTCAGTTGTCAGTTCTCAGCTCGTTTCGAGATGTGCGTAGGCTGAGAGCTCACAGCTAAGAGACTGAAGGCTCTGGCCCGAAGTCCGACGCCTGACGTCCCGCTCAATCTACCTGTTTCACATCCACGGCCTGGCCGATGACATCCACCTGCGTGGTCTGTAGCTTGTCGGTGGTGGTGTCGTAAATGTTAAGCTCGCCGTTCTGGACCACATAGACCACGTTCCTGCGGCTGATGGGTTGAATGCCGGTGACGTCGCCCAGCACGGGCGGGACTACGACGGTTGACTTGCTGGTGTTAAGGATCGACAAGCAACCCCGGATTTCACCCGGAGTGCTGCCGCTGGACGGAGCCTTGATGTTAATGCAGGTACGGGCGCCTATGAAGAGCTGGCTGTTGGCACCCATCTCCATGCGATTGTGGTAACCGTCCGTAATCGTCGCGGTGGCGGTAATCGTCATCAGGCCAAGATCAATCGTGGAAACTTCGCCGCAGGTGGTGGCCAGCGTAGTGCTGGACGAACCCGCGCAAGTGTTGGCTCCCGGCTTGGTTCCTGCAACATAGAGGATATTGCCGGAGAGCAGGCCGGTGGTACCGGCATCAAGCGGAATGGTGGGGCCGGGCAGGTTACTATTCATGTCCAACAGCGTGATGCCAGCGGCGGTGCCTCCGCATTCCGGTCCGCAATTCAGAATGTAGGCAGTCGAATCATCGCTGCTGAAAGCGCCCCAGACCGGATGATCGAAAAGCGAACTTTGAATATCGGTGCGCGGGTCCGTGCTGGTGCCAATCGCACTGGGCGCCAGCACGGTGACCGTGTCGGACTGGCTGCCAAAAACCAGAAGGCGGTTGCCATTGTGGCTCTGCACCAGGTAGCTAGCGCCAGGGATGGGAACTGCGGCCGAAATGCCATCGTTGGCCAAATCGAGCACGTCAACCACCCCTAGAGATTGTCCCGTCACGGTCGCGTTGGGCACCGCCGCAAAGCCCGTCACATTGTCAGGCGCCACGACGATGCTCTCGCTAAAGCCGGGGAGCGTGATCGAAGCTGATGTCCCACTGGAGGTTTGGGCCACACTCTGGCTGGCATTGTTGACCACAGTTAGGGAGTTGTTGGTGGCACTAAAGACCAGCGTGAATCTTTTGTTGGGAAACAGGACCATCGAGCCCGGGTTGGCGCTGGTAGCGCCGACTGAAATTACACCTGTCGAAAGCAGATCGCGCTGCCCGTCCACAACATTGAGGACGGGCGCAGTTGAAGTGCCGTTGGGAAACAGGGGATTGGAAACGAAAACATGCACCTTGATTGTGGCTGGATTCGCCCCCGGGATGGTTGCAAAATTAGTGTTGTTATAGTTAGTTCCGCAGGAGACCAGCGCGGCGGCGGCCGCGGCAAGAACCAGAATGGCGAATGCGGATTGCCTCAAACCAGGAACTCCCGGGAACATGAGCAATGGAGAGTTGGATGCAAGAATCGGGATTATAGCAGAGCAGTTCGGGCAGTTGGGGGAAGCACCTCGCCCGACCTCGTTGAGTCAGGACGCCTGCCCTGATGCAAAACAGATCTTCATCTTGTATTCTCAAACAGATGGCTGCCGATCTGTTAGCCCGCTTGAAACAGTCTCCCGTCCTGTGCGACGGCGCTACCGGGACCTTGCTCTATGCCAAGGGCATCTTTATCAATCGCTGCTATGACGAGTTAAATGTCTCGCAGCCTGACCTCATCCGCCAGCTTCATCATGAGTATTTACAGGCGGGTGCGGAGATCATTGAAACCAATACTTTCGGGGGAAATTCCTTTCGCCTGGGCCGCCACAGCCTGGAAAACCGGGTCCGGGAGATCAACCTGGCAGGGGTTCGCCTGGCGCGTGAAGCGGCCAAGAGCTTCGACGTGTGGGTCGCCGGCTCGGTGGGCCCCCTAGGGATCCGCATTGAACCGCTGGGCAAGACTTCGTTCGACGAGGCCCGAGCCGCCTTCCGCGAACAGATCGCGGCTTTGGTCGAAGGCGGGGTTGACCTGCTCATGCTGGAGACCTTCGGCTACGTCGAGGAACTTCACCAGGCGATTCTGGCTGCCCGGGATGTGAACCCCAAGATTCCGGTGGTGGCCCATGTCACCATCGACGAAGACGGAAACTGCCTTGACGGCTCGACCCCGGAGAGCTTCACGCCGCGGATTGAGAGCTGGGGAGTTGACGTCATCGGTTGTAACTGCAGCGTGGGTCCGGTAGCAATGCTGGAAGTGATTGAGCGTGTGCGCACGCTCACCTCCCTGCCCCTGGCGGCCCAACCCAACGCCGGTATGCCACGATCTGTGGAGGGCCGAAATATCTACCTGTGCTCACCGGAATACATGGCCAGTTATGCGCGCAAGTTCGTGGCTGCGGGAGTGCGCCTGGTGGGGGGATGCTGCGGCACTACGCCGGAGCACATAAGGGTCATGAAGTCGGCGTTGCGGGCAGGCGAGGCCAGAGCCAAAACCAGTCCATCAAAAACTCAGAGCGAGACCGTGGTCAACGCCACGCCCGCGGTTCCGCTGGAAAAGCGGTCCAGGCTCGGCGCCAAAATCGCCGCCGGCGGATTCCTGACCATGGTGGAAATTGTTCCGCCCAAGGGAATCGATGTTCGCAAGGAAGTCGAAGGCGCGCGTTTTCTGAAGTCTGTGGGCGTGGATGCCATCAACATTCCGGACAGCCCGCGGGCTTCGGCGCGCATGAGTAACCAGGCCTTGTCCCTGCTGGTGCAGCAGGAAGTCGGGATCGAGGCGATTCTGCACTACACCTGCCGCGACCGCAACGTGCTGAGCATGCAGTCGGACCTGCTGGGCGCGGCTGCGCTGGGCATTCACAATCTAATTTGCATCACCGGCGATCCGCCGAAGATGGGCAACTATCCCGACGCCACGGCGGTGTTTGACGTGGACGCCATCGGCCTGGTCAACATCGTGCATAACCTCAACCGGGGACTGGATATCGGCGGCAACCCGCTGGGCACGGGTACGTCGTTCGTGATCGGCGTAGGGGCCAACCCGGGCGTGCCCAATATCGACGAAGAGATCAAGCGCTTCGAATACAAAGTTGAGGCAGGAGCGGAATGCGCCGTGACCCAACCGGTGTTCGATCTCAGGCTGCTCGAGGCCTTCCTGCGCCGCATCGAGCACTGCAAGATACCCGTCATCGCGGGCATCTGGCCGCTGGTGAGTGTGCGCAACGCCGAATTCATGAAGAACGAACTGCGCGTTTCGGTGCCGGACTCGATCCTGGAGCGCATGGCTGGGGCGAGGACTCCCGAAGCCGCGCGCGAGGAAGGAATCGCCATCGCCCGCGAGATGCTGGTCGCGGTGCGGGACATGGTACAGGGAGCCCAGATCAGCGCGCCCCTGGGGCGATACTCTTCGGCAGCGGACGTGCTCGAGGCCCTGGGCTCCTGATCCTGTCCTAAGATTAGAATAGTCAGAGGAGCAAATCCCTTGGCCAAATTTGAAGATTGCCTGCAGCGCCTCGAACAGATCGTGCAAGAACTGGAAAAGGGCGACGTGCCTCTGGAAAAATCTCTGACTCTGTTCGAGGAAGGCATGCAGCTTTCCGCCGCCTGCCGCAAGGAACTTGAAGAGGCAGAGGGCAAAGTTGAAATTCTGCTGAAGCAGAACGGAAAGCTCCAGGCCGAGCCCTTCGAACCGCCCGCCCGCAAAGCTTAATCGCAGCAATGTGGGGCGGGCACCCTTGCCGCCGCCTTCGCTTTGGTTTTTAATTCTTCCCTTTTGGAAGTTCCTTGCGAATACCATCGGGTCCAGATCAAGATCAAATTCAAAAGCGCCGGGCAGGAGTGTCCGACCCACGCGGGTGATTGTTATACTCAGCCGCATGCTCAAACAGACTCTGGATCAGGGTCGGGCGCTGACCGACGCGGCATTAGAGCGCCTGCTGCCTGCGGCCACGCAGCGCCCGGTTTCGATCCACCAGGCCATGCGTCACAGCGTCTTCGCCGGGGGCAAGCGTCTGCGCCCCATTCTGTGTATGGAAGCTGGACGCATGGTGGCCGGTTCCCTGCCCTTGGGAATTGAAGATCTGGGGGCGGCGCTCGAAATGCTGCACACGTATTCCCTGATCCACGACGATCTGCCGGCGCTGGACAACGATGATCTGCGCAGGGGCCGTCCTACCTGCCACAAAGCTTTTGGTGAGGCCATCGCCATCCTGGCGGGCGATGGACTCCAGACCCAGGCCTACGAGGTCTTGTCCTGGCTGCAATGCCCGGCTGAATCCCGGGTGCGCATTATCCAAGAAATAGCCCACGGAACCGGAACCGTCGAGGGCATGATTGGGGGCCAGGTCGTGGACCTCGAAGCAGAACACACCAAGCCCGATCTGGCGATGCTGGAATACATTCATCGATCGAAAACCGCCGCCCTGATTGGTGCCAGCGTGGTCAGCGGAGGACTCTATGCGGAAGCGGACGAGAAAGCCGTCGGCGATTTGCGGTCGTTCGGACAATCCATCGGCTTGGCTTTTCAGATCGTGGATGATGTGCTCGACGTGACCCAAACCTCGGAGCAACTGGGCAAGACGGCTGGAAAAGACACGGCAGCGGAGAAGGCAACCTATCCGGCTTTGTTCGGGATTGATGAATCGTTGCGAAAAGCGGGCGTGCTGGTTGATGCAGCTTTGACGTCGCTGGACAGTTTCGGATCGCGGGCGGAACCGCTTAAGGATCTGGCTCGATTTCTTGTGGAACGGAAAAAATAGGTCACGGAAGACAAACGTCTCCGCCAGTCCAGTGCGGGGGCGCCCGCGACGACATCGGATAAATTGGATTACCCCAGTCACGAGCTTGCGACCGGCCTGTGCTGGTAAAATGACTCTATGGCGATGGAGTTCGCCACAACCGCCCGCGAGGGCTGATAACTCCTACTAATCCAGGTAGGAGAACTCCGTGCGCGACATCCTCAGCATATCTCTGGGAGCAATTGCTGGAGCCAACGCCCGCTACTTTCTGAGCCGTTACGCCGCCAAAATCATGGGGCCGGTCTTTCCTTACGGAACGTTGATCATCAATGTTTCGGGCAGCATGATTGTCGGCTTCTTCATGATCTGGGCCACGGAGCGCGTGCTGGTTGATTCGCGCTGGCGCCTGCTGGTCGTGGTCGGATTCTGCGGCGCTTATACCACCTTCTCCAGCTACGCCTTCGAGACCATGGCTTATTTCGAGCAGGGACAGTGGCTGCTGATGTTCACCAACTTCCTGAGTAACAATTTTCTGTGCCTGGCCGCGGCGTTGGGGGGAATGGCGCTGGCGAGGATACTGTAAAATGCCAAACGGAATGGCAGTACAAGTCACCATCTATCTGAATGAAGCGGACCAGTGGCATCACCGCCCCCTGCACATGGAGATCCTGAAGTATCTCCGCCAGGAGAACGTTTATGCCGCAACTGCATTGCATGCCGTATCCGGATTCCTCGGCCGTCAACAGGTGAAGACCAGCCACCTGGTGGATGCAGGAGGAAACTTGCCGGTAATCGTCATCTTCGTGGATACGGATGAACACGTCGCCCGTGTCCTGCCAACACTAAAAGAGATGGCGGCGCATCGCCTGGTCGTTCGCGAAAACGTCGTGATCGAACAAGGGAGCCTGGACTGAGACCGACTCATGGCGACGGGCGCACAGCCAACCCCGCATTCCAGTCACACCCACGGCGACGGTTGCCATCCGTTCCAACCTGTCTGTATCCTTCCCGACTGACATGTCTTCGATTCCACTCGATATCCTTGCCCTCGCCGCCCACCGCGACGACGTAGAGCAGACCTGTGGCGGCACCCTGCTCAAGATGGCGCAGCGTGGCCATCGCACTGGGATCCTTGATTTGACTCAGGGTGAGATGGGCACGCGGGGCAGCGCCGAAGACCGCGCCAGCGAGGCCGCGGAAGCAGCAAAAATATTGCGCACTTCATGGCGCCGGGCGCTCGACATTCCCGACGGCCGGGTAGAGAACACCTGGGAGAACCGGCTGAAAGTGGTGCGAGTACTACGGGAGCAGCGGCCGCGAGTGGTGGTCCTTCCCTACTGGAAGGGACGGCATCCGGACCACTACACGGCATCGGTTCTGGGATACGAGGCCTGCTTTCTCGCGGGACTGGCCAAGCTGAATGTTGATGCTGGTGTGGCCGAAGACAATCCGCCTGCGAGCATTACTTCAAAAACGGAGGCCTCCTCACCGAACCTGACGGCGGGACGCCCTCAGGACAGTCGGCAGGATGCCGGCGCTATGAAACCCCACCGGCCTTTCAAGATCATCTACGCCACGCTCTACTACGATGTACGGCCTACGTTTGTCGTCGATATCACCGAACAGTTCGAAGCACGCCTTGAGTCAATTATGGCTTACAAGACCCAGTTCAGCGATCAGGAAGCAGGCAAAGGCATCTTTCCCGCGCGGGATGAGATACGCTCACGAGTCGAGGCCATGGCCCGCTTCTACGGCATGTTGGGAGGCGTGACTTACGCCGAACCCTTTCTTCAGAAGGAAGTGGGGCTGGTGGAGGACCTGACGCTGATTCCCGTCAAATCGATCTAGTCTTCGCAGTCCTCAAAAGGTAATTGGGAACTAACCAGTTCCCAGCTGGAAGTTCCCGGTTGTCAGTTGCCTACTTCTTTATGGCGACGGCGACTCCGTCGCGAATGGGCAGGATTGTGGTAAAGAAGTCTTTCGAGCCGTAGAGCAACCGGTTGAACTCCAGGATCGCTTTGGTCGAGGCCTCGGAGGGATTGCTCTGCGCCACTGTTCCGCTCCACAAGGCGTTGTCGGTAACGAAAAGGCCGCCTTTGCGCAGGCGCGGCGGAACTAACCTGAAGACGCGGGGATAGTCTTCTTTGTCTACGTCGTTGAAAATGATATCGAACTGCTGTTTCTCTTCGGATAGAAGCTCCAGAGCGTCCCCGGCCTTGAGGGTGATTTGTTTAGTGACTCCGGCGCGATCGAAATATCCCCGGGCTTCGTCAGCTTTCTTGCGATCACCGTCGGTATAGATCACGCGGCCGCTTTCGCCCACGGCACGGGCCCACCATATGGTGGAGTATCCGACGGCCGAGCCCAGCTCAAAGACGGTCTTGGCGTTGATCATCAAGGCCAACTGATACAGGATGCGGCCCACGGCGGGACCGACGATGGGAATTTTCCGCTTGGCAGCCTGCGCTTCGATATCCATCAATACTTCGTCGCGAGGAGGCAGCAGCGAGTAGATGTAATCTTCGACAGCGCCGGCGGTGATTCCGCCCATGCGCCAGGCAGCATTGAGGTCGTTTTGTGCTGGCAAGTGCTCTCCTTTTTTATGACCGCGTTACACCCGGCGTCATTTCTATTACCTCCACGCCCGGCAGCAATTTCTGCAATTCGGCTGGTCGTCCGGTGAGGACCGGAAAAGTCCCAAAGTGCATCGGGATGACAAGTTGCGGCTTGAGCAGGTTGCAGGCGTAGGCAGCTTCGCGGGGCGACATGGTGTAGTGATCGCCGATGGGAATCATGGCAATGTGCGGCGCATACAGATCGCGAATGATGGCCATGTCGCCGAATACGTTCGTGTCGCCTGCGTGGTAAATCTTGACGCCATTAGAAAATTCGATCACGTAGCCACAGGCTTCGCCACCGTAAACGATCTGGTCGCCGTCCGTGATGCCACAAGAGTGGTCGGCGTGCACCATGGTGACCTTGATGTCACCGACAGCCTGAGTGCCGCCCTTGTTCATCTCCGCGACCTGCTTTACACCCTTCTTTTCCAGCCAGTGCGCAAGCTCCGGAATCGCCACCACCACCGGATTGTGCTTCTTGCTGATTTCGACTGCATCACCGATATGGTCGAAGTGGCCGTGGGTGCAAAGCATGACATCCAGTTTCTTGAGGTCTTTTTCTTTCGCCGGACAGGTGGGATTGCCCATGACCCACGGGTCCACGATGATACTCTTGCCGGCCGGAGTCTCAATCCGAAAGGTCGCATGGCCCAACCAGGTAAGCTTGATTCCGTTCAGATTCATTTCGCGCCTTAGGTAAGCTAGCACTTAGCAGCTGGCAGTTCGCAGTTGGCCCTTCCTACCCCAACGAAGGCAGAGAAAGCGTTGGCTAATTGCCAAATGCCGATTGCCAAGACCTTTAGTTTAATATGAATCGCCATGACTGAGTTGAAAGTCCTCATTCCGCGCGAAAAGATCGCCCAGCGTGTCGCTGAAATGGGCGCCGAAATCAACCGGGATTATACGGGTCAATCCGTAATCCTGCTGGGCGTTTTGAAAGGCGCCGCTATCTTTCTCAGCGATTTGTCCCGCCAGTTGCAGATTGACTCCACCTTCGATTTTATTGGCGTCTCCAGCTATGGCAACCGGCCCAGCCCCGCCCAGGAACTGAAGTCCGGATGGGACTCAACCGGCGAGGTCCGGCTGACCAAGGACATGGATCAGGCCATGATCGGAAAAAACGTGATTCTGGTCGAAGACATTCTCGATACCGGGCTCACATTGACTTACCTGAAGAAGCTGCTGATGGCGCGGCAACCAAAGTCTCTGCGCATTGCCGCGTTGTTGGACAAGCCGTCGCGCAGAAAACAGCCCATCCAGGCAGACTACGTGGGCTTCAGCATTCCCGATGAGTTCGTGGTCGGCTATGGCCTGGATTATGCCGAGAAGTACCGCAATCTTCCCGACATTTGCATCGTGCCGCGGGAAGGATAGGGTGCGCGGGCAAGAACGGGCAGGCGCGAGGACCGGTCGTGTCAGGCCACAGCGACGCCACGCTATCCAAGACACTCGCTTGCACCTTCGCGCTGGGGCAGCTTACAGGTTGCTCGAACAGGTACGCTGAAGCCGATTCAATACGATTTCGGCTGTTATCATTGATTTTCACGAAACGAGACTTGTGGAAACCGCAGTGACCCAATCCGATCCGTTGAAGGTCGAGCCGCTACTGCTTGAGGTGGCGGACGTCGTCAACACCACCTTGGACCTGGACACCACGTTACGCCGCGTGGCGGAACTGGTGCGCCGGGTCATCGACTACGAAATCTTCGCCATCCTGCTGCTCAACGAAAAGTCGCAAGACCTGCGAATCCGCTTCCAGGTGGGATATGCGCGCGAAGTTGCCGAGCGGGTGAAAATCAGACTGGGTGAGGGCGTCACGGGACTGGCAGCGCAGCGGCGCGAGGCCATCCTAGTGGACGACGTGTCCAAGCATCCGGAGTACATCTCCGCCGCCCCTAATGTGCGCTCGGAGCTTGCCATACCGCTGATCGTGAAGAACCGGGTGATTGGAGTGCTGAATCTGGAAACCCACGAAGCCGGCCGCTTCAAGGAGGAACACAAGCGACTGTTGACCCTGATCGGGTCGCGTATGGCGGTGGGCATCGAGAATGCCCGGCTGCATACCCGTACTACGCGTCAGGCGCGCACGCTGGTCTTACTGAATGAAATCGCGCGCGAGCTCACCTCCATCCTCAATGTCGATGAATTGCTCAAGCGCATTGCTGAGCTGCTCAGCCGCCTGATCGACTACCAGATGTTCAGCATTCTGCTGCTGGATGCCGCGGGCGAGAAATTGCAGCACCGGTTCTCCCTGCGCTTTCAGGAGAACATCCAGTTGAAGCATGACGTGCCTCTGGGCGACGGCCTGGTGGGCTATGCCGCGCGCCACCGGCAGGCCGTTCTGGTTCCCGACGTGAGCAAAGATCCGCGCTATATCCTGCTAAATCCGGAAACCCGCTCGGAACTGGCGGTACCCCTGATTTACAAAGACAACGTCATCGGCGTGCTCGACCTGGAACACACCAAGCGCGGATTTTTTACCGACGACCACAAACGCACGGTCATCACGCTGGCGGCCCAGGTTGCGATTGCGATTGAGAATGCCAGGCTCTACGAAGAAATCGCCCGCCAGGAGAAGCGTTTGGAGCGCGATCTGGCCCTGGCTCGCGAATTGCAGTTTCGCCTGTTGCCGCAAGCCTTGCCCAAGTTGGCAAACCTGGAAGTTGCCGCCAAGTTTAAGCCTGCGCGCGCCATCGGCGGCGACTTGTACGACTTCGTCAACTATTCACTCGATCAGCTGGGCATGGTCATCGGAGACGTCAGCGGCAAAGGAGCCCCGGCGGCGATCTATGCGGCGCTGGTCAGCGGCATTCTACGGTCGCACGCTCCCATCGAGCCGGGGCCAGCGGAAATGCTCCGGGCAGTCAATTTCTCGCTTGGGGAGCGGCGGATTGAGGGCCAGTTCGTGTCGCTGATTTACGCCGTGTGGGACGATCGCAACCGTTCGGTGAAGATCGCCAATTCCGGCCTCCCGCGTCCTCTTTATGTCCATGAGGGCAAGATTGAAATCATCGAGGCCACCGGCCTGCCGCTCGGCCTGTTTGATGATGCCGAGTACGACGAGTTCACCTTCAAGGCCAAACCCGGCGACATGTTCGTGTTTTTTAGCGACGGCATTCTGGATGCGCGCAACCGAGCCGGCGATATGTTTGGACGCACCCGGACCGAAGCCATTGTCGCGGGCTGCGCCGACATTTCGGCCGATTGCGTGGTCAAGTCCCTGTTCAAGGCAGTCACTGAACATGCCGCCGGAGAAGAGGCCTTCGACGATGAGACCGTGGTTGCCATCAAGGTGAAAGGCGAGCCCAAGCGCAAGTGAACCGCACTGCAAACCGGAGCGCGGGCCGTCCCCCGGCCTTTTCCTATCGCGAAGTGCGCCAGGGATTTCTTCATCGCCGTGCCGTTGGTTTGGCACTGCTGTGTGAAGAGATGGCAATGGCACGCCTGGCGGAACGTTTTGGAACTCCGCTCTACGTGTACTCCGCATCGACCATCCGAGAGCGCACGGCCAGCTTCGATCATGCCTTTCGCAAAGTTCCCCACAGCGTGTGCTATTCCGTCAAGGCAAACTCCAGTCTGGGTATTCTTCGCCTGCTGGCAGGAATGGGATGCGGCTTCGATGTGGTTTCTGGCGGAGAGTTGGAACGGGTCTTGCGCGTGGACCGGCGTGCGCCGAAGCGAGTCGTGTTCTCCGGAGTGGGCAAGACCGTCGCGGAGATGCAGGCAGCGCTCAAGGCCGGCGTGATGCTCTTCAACGTGGAAAGCGAGGCCGAGCTCTGGCGCCTGGCCGAGTGCGCCGCCCGCACCCGGGAGAAGGCAAGGATCGCGCTGCGGGTGAACCCCGACGTTCCCGCCAACACGCACCCTTACATCTCGACTGGCCTGCAGCAGCACAAGTTCGGCATTCCCATAGGCAAAGCCAGAAAGTTATACGCCCAGGCTTCGGGCACAAAGTATCTGCGCGTTACGGGCGTGAGCGTTCATATAGGCTCTCAGATCACCGACATGCAGCCCTTCGCGCTGGCCATGGAACGCGTGGCCGAACTGGTGCGCGTGCTGCAAGACGACGGCCACCGCATCGAGTACGTGGACGCCGGAGGCGGCCTGGGCATCGACTACCAGGATGCAGCGCCGGACGGATTCGCGGAACAGGCCGCCGAATACGCGGCTGCGTTACTGCGTCCCTTGCGGGGATTGAAGGTGCACCTCCTGCTCGAGCCGGGCCGCTCCATCGTGGGGCCGGCGGGCGTTCTGCTGACGCGAGTCCTGTACCGAAAGACAAATGGCCCTAAACAATTTCTGGTGGTAGATGCGGCCATGAATGACATGCTGCGGCCTTCGCTGTATGACGCGTATCACGAGATCATTCCGGCGCAACTGGATGCGAACATCGCGCGCCATGAGACCGTGGATGTGGTCGGCCCCATCTGCGAGAGCGGAGACTTTTTTGCCCGCGGACGCGAGCTGCCCGTGGTCAACGAAGGCGATCTGATGGCCATTCTGGATGCCGGAGCTTACGGCATGACTCTGGCCTCCAACTACAATACGCGGCGGCGGCCGGCGGAGGTACTGGTCGATGGCAAGTCAGTAAGGCTCATCCGGCGGCGGGAGACCATGGATGATTTGCTCCGGCCGGAGACGCAGCTGCGGTGACCTCACTCTCCTAATGAGCCCTCACGGCGGCGGAGCTTTGCTTAGCTGGACAGCCGAGCGCGGCTGTGCCACGAGGGCATTCTGGCGGATCAGTGGTCGGGCTTCTCCATCTGCGCCCGCAATTCTTCCAGTTGGGCGGCTCGAGACGGGTCGGGATGCGCGGCCAGGAAGTCCTGCATCAGGTTTAGTTTTTGATTTGCCAGATCCTTCTGACTTCCCTCTTCATACAAACGAACCAGGGCGGTGAGGGCATCCCAGTAAAGTGGGTCTGCAGGGCTGCGCGGAGACACGGTGCGCTGATCCATCACAGCTAGCAACTCCGCGGCTTTTTGCGGACGGCCGGCGAGGCGCTCGCAACGAACCTGCAGGCTCCACACTCGCCAATATTTGGCCTGGAGCTCGCGCTGGGCCTGACGCTTGAACTCAACGCTGTACCAATCAAAAGGGCGGATGCGCTGCAGTCGCCATTCGTCTTCTCGAATGCCCTGCAGAGCCATGGCGGCAATACGGTCGGGGTCAGCATGCTGGGTCAGCAGGCGCTCGGCCTGATCGACAAGGGGAGTTGGATCGGGCAAGCGCGCCGGGCGCTGCTGCAGAGAACCTCCGGGACAGAGCACCAGAAAGCTCTCTCTCTCGGCCTTCTCCCTGGGCTCATCATGAAAGGCCGTGGAAGAGTAGATTTCCGCCAGGGAGCCGTGTGCCGGGGCAAAGTCAGGATGAGCGGCGATAATTTCCGCCATCTGCTGAATGGCAGAAGACGTGTTGCGCCCCATCAGACTGCGCGCATACAGATAGCTGTACGACACATCGTCGGGGTGCTGCATGGAAAGGACCTGATACTCCTCGGTGAGCTTCCTCAAGTGACCTTCGATTCCGTATTGCTGAACCTCGTCCTGATAGCGTTCGTTGACCCAGAGGTCACTTGGGTGCTGCTGGCGGAGTGCGCGCAGCGGGGCCAGACCATGATCGACGTCTGAAGCACCAGCAATAACTACTTTGATCTTGTCGAGCTGGGCGCGGATTTCAGGCGGCGGGACACACGGTTCTCCCTGCACCCATGCGGAGATCAGGAAAAACAAGAGAACCGGCATCTGGCCAAAAACGGAGCGGATCGCGGAAAGCCTCACAAGCTCCCTCCGCGATCCGGGAACGAACGAGCGGACACCTTACAACGAGCGCAGGAAGTTCAGCACATCCTGCATCTGCGAGCGGTTGAGGGAATCGAATCTACGGACCACGTTGTTGGCTTCTGATCCGTTCGAAGCATGGGCCTGGATAGCCTGCAGCAGGTCGGAGGTCCGGCCGTCATGCAGGAAAAACATCCGCTGGCCGATGCCCCAAAGCGGAGCGGTGCGGAACTGGTCCGGACCGGCCGCGCCCTGATTGATGCCGTCCGACAAGCGTGACCCCATATGGTGGAGGGCGAAATCGGAGAAAGGATGATAGGTAACGTTCGACATGCCGGCAAATTTCGACATGCCGGTGGTCAAAGTGGAAGAATGGCACAAGGCGCAACCCACGGCGTTGAACAGGTTGGCCCCGTTCTGCGCCGAGGCCGACATGGCCGCCGGGGTAGGCGGCGCCGAGAGCCGCATGAAGCCGGAGAAGTTCACCAGGTCCGATGACAACGCCGCTGCTGTGCCCGTTCGGCTGCCGTTGTCATCCATCTTGGTGGCATCTTCGGGCGATCCGTTGTACACGCAGCCTGCCACGGCCGCGCGCTCGTTGCCGAAGGCTTCATTCGACACGCCCTGTTCGACGTTATAAGCCTCGCCAGCGAAGACCATCAGCGATTTGTTTTGTGCTTTCCAGCCAAAGCGGGTAACGGTGCCGTCGTTGCCGCTGGTGTTGAGAGTCCCGCCAATTCCAAGTTGGGACTTGATTCTGCGATTGGCGGCCAGGTTGGCTTGCAGGGTCGAGTCCGGAGTGGCTTCCACCAGACCGAGTCCGAAAGTTGGAGTTGGAATCCGGAAGATCACATTGCGGTTGGCCAGCTGCCGGGCGAAGTCAGGCTGGGCCAAGGTACACCCCTCCGCATCGGTTCGACCCATAATGGTGTACAGACCATGCACCCCGCCATCCAGCGAGCCATCGGGGTTGCGGATGAAGCGCGCTTCCCGCACCGGACCGTCGGTAGTAATGAAGGAAGGAACCGTATTCTTGGCACCGTCCAGGTTGGCCAGAGCGACTTGGGGATTCGTGATGGGACTGCTGCCGCCCGCCGCCGGAAACGCGTGGCATTGCGCACAACCATTCCCATTAAAGGTCGGCCCTAAACCCGATCCTTCCTCCCCGGATATGGTTCCGCTTACTGAGTCGACTTCCATGAAGTCTCCTCTGGCATCGTTAAAAAAGGATTGCAGTTCCGGACTTAGCCCAGGCAAGACTCCCCCGGCTCCTGCATCCCCCGCGCGCGGCCCAGGATCCTTCTGAGCCGCAATAGTCCCGGTGTTCAAGATCACGCTCAAAGCGAGACCGGCAACTGCCAAACAATTAACTCGTTTCAAACTGCACCTCCGTGCACGCGAAGACACACTCCTGGCACAGCCAGGTCGTTCATTACTTGGGAGAGGCGCGATTTTTTTTGATTCTGCCGTTCCGACTACGCCAAATGGTTTGGCGTCGCTGCTTGCAGTCGCAACGGCCTGGAAGTGGCTACAGGCGCGGCATTCCACATCCCGTGCCGAGTATTAAAAAACGTTAATGGAAGGTACGTCGCAATTGGAAAACTGTCAAGATGGCCATTAGTACATCATGGTGTGTGAAAAACTCTGCACTATCAGGAGAGTTTGGCCCCCGCGAAATTGGCGGATTTTGCGCCCTGGGGGAGATTATGGGCCGAATTCCCCCGCACCATCCCATACCATCTTTCCGCCCACAAACGTCTTCAGTACTCGCACGTCCCTGATTTTTGTGGGGTCGATGGTAAAGATGTCGTTGCTGAGCAACACCATGTCGGCCAGCTTTCCTGGCGTAATTGATCCCTTGTCCTTTTCCTGAAATTCAGCGTAGGCGGAACCCTGGGTATAGGCCTCAACCGCTTCCTGCACCGTAAGCTTCTGCTCGGGAAACCAGCCATGGGGATTCTTGCCGTCGAGGGTAGCGCGCGTCACCGCAGCGTAGAGGCCGAACATCGGGTTGAGAGGCGCGACATCCCAATCAGTGCCGAAGGCCAGGCGAACCCCGTGATTCAGGAAGGTGCGAAAGGCATAGGTGCGGCTGGCGCGGTCGTGGCCGATGCGCTCTTCGGCCCAGCGCCCATCATCGATGGCGTGGTAGGGCTGGACCGAGGCAATTACGTGCAATTGCGCAAAGCGATCAAAATCTCTTGCGGCCATGTGCTGTGCGTGTTCAATGCGGAAGCGGCGGTCCCTTTCGCCATGAGCCTTCACGATATCGCTGTACAGATCAAGAATGATGGAAATGCCCTGGTCGCCGATGGCGTGCGTGCAAAGCTGCAAACCGGCGGCATCGGCTTTCACCATGCGGTCCCGCATCAGCGAAACCGGATGCATTTCGTCGGAGAGCAGGCCGTGGTTGTTGGGTTGGTTGCTGAAGGGCTCGAAGAAGTAGGCGGTGGAAGATCCCAGGGAGCCGTCGGCGTAGGCCTTGAGAGCGCCGATCCGAAGATAGGGGCCGCCAAAGGCGTGCCGGACGCCGATCTTGACCTGATCATCGACCCCTGTAATAAGAGGTGCGGCATAGATGCGCGCGGTCAGTTCTCCCTGTTCCAGCAACTCGGAGTAAACCGCGATGTCGGCGTATTCCGGATTCATGTGCTGCACGCTGGTGACGCCGAGCGAAGCGGCATGGGCCAGGGCGCGTTTGACCGCTCGTAAACGCTCCTCGTGCGAGAGCGGCGGCACGATTTTGTACACGTAATCCATGGCAGCGTCTTTCAATGCGCCGGTGGGATTGCCGTGCGCGTCGCGGACAATCACTCCGCCAGGAGGGTCGGGAGTTTGCGCGGTAATACCCGCCAGCCGCAGCGTGACCGAGTTGGCCAGCGCCATATGGCCGTCGTAGCGACCCACAAATACCGGTGTGTCCGGAGTAAGGGGATCAATCAACTCCCTGGTGGGCATGGTCGAGGGAGTCCACTTGGTTTCATCCCAATCACCGCCGGTCACCCACTCCCCCTTGGGCGTCTGTCTGGCGCGTTCCCCGATTCGTCGCGCAAATTCCTCAGCGCCGGTGGCGTCGTTGAGCTGCACCCGGTCAAGGGACAGGCCGCCGTCCACAAAATGCACATGAGCGTCGTTGAATCCCGGCAGCAGTAGTTTGCCGGCGGCATCGATGGTCTGGGTGCGGTGGCCGCGCCAGGCTTCAATCTCTTCGTTGGAACCGACCGCCACAATGCGGTCTGCCAGCACGGCGATAGCCTGGGCCGTGGGATGGTTCTGGTCCACCGTCCAGATTTTGGCGTTGCGAATAATGAGATCGGCGGCGGGACGCGACTGTGCCCGAAGACACGGAAGCATGGCGACTAACACGAACAGGGTGCCAAACATCGCACGAGGGAAGGCACGATGAGCAACGGCTTTAAGGTTCAGGTCCATACGAGGACAGAAGATACAGGATCGGGGCCAGGGTTGGAAGTTTGCGCCCTGAAAAGCCGAACTTCTAAGGGTTTTTCTTAACACTTTTGTGCCACGACTTGCACGACCGAGCCATTGCCTTGCAGCATCGACGCGGTTACCCTCGACCATCGCAAATAAATCTTATCTGGCCAGCTTGGACGCAGCCTTGACGCGCCAACGGATAAGTCTCGCGCTTTTGGATATACCAGGCTGGCAGACTCGAAGTATGCATATGGCAACATCGACAGCTTATGGTTCGGCTCATCCCCGGGTCCGGGTCCTGGTGGCCGACGATCATGAAGTGATGCGCCTGGGAATTCGCAATCTACTGGAGCTCCAGCCTGGCTGGAGCGTTTGTGCCGAGGCCAATAACGGGCAGGAGGCGGTGGAGAAGACGCTTCAGTTTCATCCCGACGTGATCATCATGGACATCACCATGCCGGTGATGAATGGCCTGGAAGCGGCCAGTCAGATTACCCAGAAAGAGCCGCACATACCCGTCATTCTGTTCTCGCTGCACTTGTCCGACGACCTCTTTCGCCATTTCAAGACCGACGGAATTCGCGGGGCGGTCGCCAAGGGAGATGCGGCGCGGGATCTGGTGCTTGCAGTGGAGACGGTATTGGCGGGCGGAACATTCTTTCCCAATCGAAAAACCGTTGCCTGCTGATTCAGAGATCGCTCCGGACTTACAGGAGGGGCAGACGCCGGCCGGTTATGGGGAGTTTACCAGCGTCTGCCGTTCGCTCCTTCGCGTTGGGGTAGTCCATTAATACTTCCGTGGGGATGGGGTCGGCTATCAGGGAAATACTGTAGTACCGAACGGAAGATCGTCTATGACTTCTGACCCCCAGCGACTGACCCTTAAGTGGAGTAGTCCGCGTTGATGCGGACATATTCTGCCGTCAGATCGGTGGTCAGAAAGCGGATAGAGGCGCCGCCTCGACCCAGAAGGATGCGAACCTCGGAGCGCGGCTGAGCCAGGGCCTTGTGCGCCCGCTTCTCGTCAAAGGCGCAGCCCATGCCGCGACGGCAGACCATCTGATCGCCGATCTGGATGCCGACTTGCGCGGGATCAACCGCAACCCCTGACCTGCCCACCGCGGCCAGAATGCGCCCCCAATTCGGGTCCGCGCCCGCCCATGCGGTCTTCACCAATAGCGAGTGAGCGACGGTTTGCGCTATCTGGCGGGCCTCGCTGCGGTTTCTTGCCTGCTCGACCGAGACTCGAATGACGTGCTTCACGCCTTCGCCGTCAAAGACGATCTGCTGGGCCAGAGATTCGCATACAGCGAGGAGCGCTTTCGAGAAACTGTTCAGGGCCGATGACTGCTTCAGACTCACTCCACTCCGGCCACTCGCCATTAGGAGCGCGGTATCGTTAGTGGAGGTGTCGCCATCGATCGAGATACAGTTGAAAGTTTGCTCGCAACAATCTAATAATGCGTGCTTTAGATCGCTGGCCTTTGCCACAGCGTCCGTCAGTACATACACCAACATGGTGGCCAGCTGCGGGTGAATCATGCCCGCGCCTTTGGCTATGCCCAGCACGTTCACCGTGGACTTACCCGAACCAAAGGTTGCGCCAGCTAACTTGGGATGGGTGTCGGTGGTCATGATGGCGCGGGCGAAGTTGGCAATTCCCTGCTTTGTCGCAGCGCGCGCCGCCGCCAGCTCGGGCAAGGTTGGAACTATTTTCTTTACCGGCAGAGGAACACCAATGATGCCCGTGGATGAGGGGAAAATCTGGTTGGCGTGCAGTCCCAGGAGCCCGGCCAACTCCCGGCAAACATTTTGGCACGCCCGTACTCCAGCCTTGCCGGTGGCGCAGTTGGCATTGCCCGAGTTCACGATTACGGCCCGCACTCTTCCGCGGCTGGCCGCCAGCGACGAGCGTCCCACCACCAGCGGCGCAGCTACCACCCGGTTCTTCGTAAATACGGCCGCGGCCGTGGTCCCCGGGCCGGCCTCCACCAGAGCCAGATCAGGCCGCCCGCTGGCCTTGATTCCCGCGCACGCCGCCGAGAAGGTGAAACCCTCGGGCAGACAAATCTTGTTGTGAGGAAGACCGCGAACGTTCATACCTCGATCTTCACCAGCCAGTTGGCGGGCTGAGGAAGCATGGCGAATTTGGGCAGCTCGCCGCGCACCATGGCGACTTCGTCGCACTGGTGAAAGCGCGGGCAGACGCAGCAGTCTTTGTGGATCTTGTCGGGCAGATCTTCGCGCTGGGCCATGGCGAATCCCAAGCGAGCGAAGAATTCCGGGATGCGCGTAAACAGGCAAATGGAATCGACATCGTGTTTGCGGGCCTGCGCCAGCAGTGCTTTCACCAGCCGCTCTCCGCCCCCCGAGCCCTGACGCGCCGGATCGACAGTAATGGAACGGATCTCGGCCAGGTGGGGACCATATAGATGGAGCGCGCCGCAGCCGATAATGTGCCCGTGATCTTCGAGCACTACGAAGTCGCGGACGTTTTCGCAGACTTCGGCAAAGGTACGTGGCAGCAGCGTGCCGTCACGAGAATAGGTCGCAATCAGTTCATGTATCTGCTCGGCGTCGGGCAGCAGGGCTTCACGCGTGCGCATGGACATCCTCTCGCATGCTTTCCACCCTTCGCCTGGCATCGCCGATGGCCTGCCGAACTCGTGCTGGAGCAGTGCCGCCTGGAACATCGTGGATATTAAGCACCGCCTGTAAAGTCAGTGAGGAACAAAAATCCTGATCAAACGCGGGATTCAACTGGCGCAGTTCCTCCAACGGCAAATCTGCCAACTCACAATCTCTTTCGATGCAGGTTTGGACCGCTTGGCCAATAATTTCGTGGGCCTGGCGGAAAGGAACTCCGCGCCGCACCAGGTAAGTGGCGCCGGCCCAGGCGTTCATGAATCCGGATTCGGCTGCTTGCTGCATGCGCTCGTGATTGAACTCCACGGCCTTCATCCAACCGGAGGCCAGCGGCAGCAGCGAAAGCACGGTGCCAGTGGCGTCGAAGAGCGGTTGCTGGGTTTCCTGTAAGTCCTTGTTGTAGGCCAGGGGCAGGCCCTTTACCGTGACCAGCAGGGCGGTGGCGTCGCCAATGATGCGGGCAGCCTTGCCGCGCGTGAGTTCCAGCAGATCGGGATTCATCTTTTGCGGCATGGCGCTGCTTCCCGTCGAATAAGTTTCCGGCAAACGGATGAATCCGAATTCCTGCGACGAAAATAAGATCATCTCCTCCGCCCAGCGGCTCAAGTGCACCCCCAGAAGAGAAAGAGCTCCTACAAACTCCAGGATGAAATCGCGATCGCTGGTGGCGTCGATGCTATTGGCAGTCGGCGAGTCGAAAGCCAGTTCTTCTGCCATGGCCCGGCGGTCGAGCGGCAGGGTTGCGCCTGCCACGGCACCCGAGCCCAGGGGAGAAAGATTCAGACGTTTGCGACAATCGGCCAGCCGCTCCGCATCACGCAGGAACATTTCGATATAGGCCAGCAGCCAGTGCGCGACCAGGACCGGCTCGGCGCGTTGCAGGTGGGTATAGGCGGGCATGGCTGCAGTTCCAGCTTGTTCTGCCCGGTCGAGTGCAGCCTTCACCCACTCAGCCAAGTCGGCGCGTATCTGGTCAATCGCCGCCCGCACGTAGAGACGGAGGTCGGTTGCGATTTGCTCGTTGCGGCTGCGGCCGCTGTGCAACTTGTATCCCGTGCCACCAATCAGCGCGACCAGCTGCTTTTCGACGAAGTGATGTACGTCCTCCGCTTCGCTGTCGTCCAGAAATGCGGGTGACGCGGCGGCCTTTTCGCCAATCTGCTTCAGGCCCTCAAGAATGGCGATGAGCTCACTCGAAGACAGTATTCCGGCATTCTTCAACGCAGCAGCGTGGGCCCGGCTGGCGGCCAGCTCCTCCCGCAGCAAACGCCAGTCGAAGTCGAACGACCGCTGCCAGCGTTCGAAATCGGTATCGAGCGGCTGGCGGAATCGTCCTGACCACATTTTCATCGGGCCACCTCGGGCTTCGTGACCTCGGCGCGCAGACGGGCGCGCGAGCGCGAGGGCAACCCCAGGATACGAATGAATCCTTGCGCATCCTTCTGGTCGTAGCTGTCGCCCATGGTGAAGGACGAGAGGTCAGTGCGATAAAGAGAGTTCTCCGACTGACGACTGACCACTGACACGTTGCCCTTGTATAGAGCAAGCGTGGTCGAGCCCGTGATGTCTTGCTGCGTGTTATCGACAAATGCGTCCAGCGCCTCGCGCAGCGGAGTAAACCAGAGACCAAAATATGCGAGTTCTGCATACTTGAGCCCAATGTGCTGC
>Ga0335082_10000262_pt1 | contig 53628 bp, 42 predicted proteins | sample Lox_Sample_41_FD_206718 | JGI IMG/M metagenome (GOLD analysis project Ga0335082, IMG submission 206718) | Soil microbial communities from Loxahatchee National Wildlife Refuge, Florida, United States - Lox_Sample_4.1 | ecosystem: Environmental > Terrestrial > Soil > Wetlands | place: USA... | reverse complement strand
CGAGTACCTCCAGGCGGCCTTCGACGCGATCGACTCGCGCTACGGGAGCGACGAGGCGTACCTGCGCGACGGCCTCGGTCTCGACGACGCCACGCGGAGCCGGCTGCGGGCGAACCTACTCGAGCCCTGACGGGCCCGGGTCGTCTCTCTGATCTCCGCTCGGCTGCGCCTCGCTGCGCGCCGCGCCGGGCGCGGCTTGCACGACGACTTCGACACCTTCCCGCATGCGCGCGAGCTCGCGCTCGAGCGCGCGCGCGCGCCGCTCGGCCAGCAGCGAGAGCCGCACCGGCTCGCGCACGCTCTCGAAGGGCGCCTGCCCGGCCGGCGTCCGCTCCTCGACGTACACGAGATGCTGTCCGTAGGCGGAGGGCACGGGACCCTGCCAGCTCCGCTCGGGCAGCGCGGCGAGCGCTTGCGCGAACTCGCGGCCGAAGCGCGACGCGAGCTCCGCGTCGGCCTGCGCCGGCTGCTCGAAGGGGTGGAGGAACGGCTCGCCCGACGTGGCGGCGTCCGGGGGACGTGTCGACGCGGCGCGAAGTCTCGCGAGCGTCTCCTGCGCGCGCTCTTCGTGTCCGCGCGCGAAGTAGAGCTGCGCGAAGCGCGTGCGCGCCGGCTGCTGATAGCGAGCGGCGTCGGCCGCATAGCGTTCGCGCAGCTCGGCCTCTCCGGGCTCCGGCCCGGGGTCCGCGAGCTCCAGCTCCATGCGCGCGAGCTGCATCAGGCGGCGACGCACGACCGGATCGCTGCGATCGAGCCCGAGCTCGCGCGCCTCCGCGAGCAGCGACGCGTCGTCGCGCGCCGGATCCGCGCCCGCGAAGCGCAGATTCTGGACGAGCCGCTGCGCGACGACCGGGTCGTCGCGGTCGAGGCCCTCGGCGAGCGCGCGCCGGTAGAGCAGCTCGTCGTCCACCTCGGCCTGCACGATGGCCGCCATCGTGGCCTCGTCCTGCGCGCCGCCCATGCGTAGCGCCTCGAGCCGCAGCGCCTCGAGCCGCGCGGCCGAGACGACGACCGGGGCCGGCCGGGGCGCTTCGCGCAGGAACAGGCGGTCGCCCGCGAAGAGCAACGCGCCGAGCAGTCCGAAGCGCAGCAACGTCCGCCACACGGGGCGCGAGGTTACGTCGTGGGCGCGGAGGGGCGATCAGATCGGCCGAAAGAGAAAATTTACGACAAAATTGACTCATCGACGCTAATTCGTCTAATTTAGAGCCGTGGCCGCGCAACCCCTCGCCGACCCCGCCCTCCGCCCTTCGCGCACCGAGCAGCGCCGCCTCCGCATCCTCGAGGTCGCGGCGCAGTGCTTCGCCAAGAACGGCTTCGCGCGCACGCGCATCGACGACGTCGCCGCAGCGGCCGGGGTCTCGCGCGCGCTCGTCTACAACCACTTCGGCTCGAAGGAAGGACTCGCGCGCGAGGTGCAGGACCACATGCTCGAGGAGTGGTCGGCCGCGGTGGACCGCGCGCTCGCCGACGCGCCGACCTGCGGCGACGCGCTCGCGGCCTGGCTACGCGTCAACCTCGCCGACACGAAACGGCGTCCGCTGCTGCTGGCGATGTCGGCCGACGATGCCGCGCCGATGCGGCTCGGCTTCGAGGAGTCCGCGCGGCGCGCGATGGCCGAGTGGCGCGACAAGCTCGTCGCGCTGCTCGCTCAGGGCGTGTCGCGCGGCGAGTTCCGCGCCGATCTCGACATCGAGACGACCGCCGAGGTGCTGCGCGCGATGCAGGTCGGGTTGATCGCGCACCTGCTCTCCGCGAGCCCCTTCGTCGACGTTTCGGGCGAGCGACACCTGCGCGCGGCGGCCGAGCTGCTGATCGCGGGCCTCCGACGCGCGGCGCCGGGCTAGAGGAGGACCTCGTGGCAACACCGCTCCGCACCCCGCACGAGCGCGCTCCCGCCGCCGCGCTCGGCACCGAGCCGATCCCGAAGGAGCGCTACACGACGCGCGAGTGGGCCTCGCGCGAGTGGCAGCGCATGTGGACGCGCGTGTGGCTGCTGGCCGGCCGCGAGTCCGACGCGTCCGAGCCGGGCGACTACTTCAGCTTCGAGATCGGCCCCGAGTCGGTGCTCGTCGTGCGCCAGCGCGACGGCTCGCTGGCCGCGCGGTACAACGTCTGCACGCATCGCGGCAACCGCCTGCGCGAGCCGGGCCGAGGCCATGCGGAGCGCTTCGCCTGCCTCTTCCACGGCTGGCAGTTCGACCTCGACGGCCGGCTGATCGCGCCGCTCGATCCGGAGAGCTTTCCGCAGGGCTGCCGCGGCCTGGATCTCCGCCCCGTGCGCTGCGAGACGTGGGCCGGTTTCGTGTTCGTGAGCCTCGATCCGGACGCCGCGCCGCTGCTCGACTACCTCGGCGTGATCCCCGCGCATCTCGCCCCGTACCACTTCGAGGACTGGCAGGTCGCATTCGACGCGACGATCGAGATCGACTGCAACTGGAAGACCTCCGTCGACGCCTTCAACGAGGCCTATCACCTCTCCGCCACGCACACCTGGACGCTCGAATTCAGCGACGACGTCCGCACGCAGTACGACTGCTACGAGCGACACACGCGCATGATCTTCCCGGAGGTGCAGGCCTCGCCGCGCCATCCGGGCGCCGGCACGGTGACCCCCGGCATCCGCGACCTCTTCCTGAGGCGCATCGGTATCGACGTGGACTCCTTCCGCGGCGGCCCGGCCGAGGCGCGCGCGGCCTTCGCCGAGGCGGTCCGCAAGCTCGGCCCGGCGCTCGGCTGCGACTTCTCGGAGCTCTCGGAGTCGCAGCTCTGCGACGACTTCCACTACACGCTCTTCCCGAACGTCACATTCAACATCCATTCGCTCTTCACCTGGGTCTTCACGCACCGCCCGCACCCCGACGACCCGCACCGCATGTTCTTCGACTTCGTGTCGCTGGTGCGTGCACCCGGCAAGCTGCCGCGCCCCGAGAAGCAGATCCTGTGCGCGCGCAACGGCGACCGCTTCGCCGGTCGCTGCGAGGGCGGCGAGCTGATGGACGAGGACCTCTACAACCTGCCGCGCATCCAGGCGGGCATGCGCTCGGCGGGCTTCCGAAGCCTCCACCTCGGCGACCAGGAGATCCGCATCCGCCACTTCCACAAGACGCTGGAGAGCTACCTCGGGCGATGAACGCGGTCTTCGTCGACGTCTCCGACCTCGCGCCCGGCCGCCTGCGCGCCTTCGTGCTCGGCGCGCGCAGCGTCGTCGTGTGTCACGCGGAGGGCGCCTTCTACGCGCTCGAGAACCGCTGCCCACATGCCTTCGTGCCGCTCGACGCGGGCCGCCTGGAGGGCTGCGTGCTCGAGTGCCCGCTCCACGGCGGTCGGCTCGACGTGCGCGACGGCCGGCCCCTCGCGCAGCCGATCCGCAAGCCCGCCACCACCTACGCCGTCCGGATCGTCCCGGGTGGCATCGAGATCGACCTCACACCCGGGGCAGCGGCCCCGCAGGAGCAGCCATGCACGACCTGATCCTCTCCGGTGGAACGCTCGTCGACGGCAGCGGCAGCCCGAAGCGCGAGGCGGACGTCGCGATCGACGGCGATCGCATCGCGGCGGTCGGCAACGGCCTCGGCCCCGCGCGCCGCACGATCGACGCGCGCGGCAAGCTCGTCACGCCCGGCATCGTCGACATCCACACGCACTACGACGGCCAGGCCACCTGGGACGCGCTGCTGACGCCGTCGTGCTGGCACGGTGTGACGACGGTCGTGATGGGCAACTGCGGGGTCGGCTTCGCGCCGGTGCGCCGCGGCAGCGAGCAGTTCCTGATCGGCCTGATGGAAGGCGTCGAGGACATCCCGGGCACCGCGCTCGCCGCCGGCATGCGCTGGGGCTGGGAGAGCTTCCCCCAGTATCTCGACGCGCTGGAGAGGATCCCGCACGCGCTCGACGTCGGCACGCAGGTCGCGCACGGGCCGGTGCGCGCGTACGTGATGGGCGCGCGAGGGGCGCGCAACGAGCCAGCCACGCCGCAGGACATCGAGAAGATGGCCGCGATCGTGCGCCAGGCGATCGAGGCCGGCGCGCTCGGGTTCTCGACGTCGCGCACGATCGTGCACCGCGCCGTCGACGGCGAGCCGGTGCCCGGCACCTTCGCCGCCGAGGACGAGCTCTTCGGCATCGGCCGCGTGCTCGGCGAGCTCGGCCGCGGGCTCTTCGAGCTCGCGCCGGCCGGCGCGATGGGTGAGGACCTCGCCGCGCCGGAGAAGGAGGTCGAGTGGATGCGCCGGCTCTCGGCCGAGATCCGGCGCCCCGTGTCCTTCGCGCTCTCGCAGCACGACGTCGACAAGGAGCAGTTCCGGCGCGTCCTCGAGCTGTGTCGCAAGGCGAACGAGCAGGGCTCGCACATCGTGCCGCAGGTCGGCTCGCGGCCGACCATGCTGCTGATCGGCCACCAGACCTTCCACCCGTTCTCGTACCGCCCGACCTACCGGAAGCTCGAGTCGCTGCCGCTCGCGGAGCGAGTCGCGAAGCTGCGCGATCCGGAGATCCGCCGGCGCATCCTCGCGGAGGAGAACGAGGCCACCGATCCGCGCATCGCGGTCGTGATGCAGCTGATCGCGCACGGCCTCCACAAGATCTTCCCGCTCGGCGACCCGCCGGACTACGAGCCCGGCCCGGAGAAGAGCGTGAAGGCGATCGCGGCGCGCGAAGGTCGCGACGCCTACGAGGTGCTCTACGACCTGATGCTCGAGGGCGAGGGCCGCGCGCTCCTCATGCTCGCGATCCTCTCCTACAGCGACGGGGATCTCGAGGCCATGCGCGCGATGCTCGAGCATCCGGACTCCGCCTTCGGCCTCGGCGACGGCGGCGCGCACTGCGGCGCGATCTGCGACGCCAGCATGACGACCTTCCTGCTGACGCACTGGGCGCGCGACCGGAAGCGCGGCCCGCGACTGCCGGTCGAGTGGGTAGTGCGCAAGATGACGCGCGACACCGCGGAGCTATACGGCCTGCGCGACCGCGGCCTCGTCGCGCCCGGCAAGAAGGCCGACCTCAACGTGATCGATTGGGAGCGCCTCCAGCTCGCGCTGCCCGAGCTGGTCTTCGACCTGCCGGCCGGCGCCCGCCGCCTCGTCCAGCGCGCGCACGGCTACGACGCCACGCTGGTGTCGGGGCAGGTGACCTTCCAGCAAGGCGAGCACACCGGCGCGTTGCCCGGGAAGCTGCTGCGAGGCCCGCAGGCGTAGCGTCTTCGGTCCCCGTTGAGCGTTGCCGCTACGTTGCCGTGTCGCGTGTCACCGCGGCAGTTCCAGCGATTCTCTAGAGAATCCTGTGAACCTACGCGGGAGCTCCGTCTGAACGACGTCGATCACACATGGGCGACGTGCACGCGTTCGTCATCATGCAGATCGGGAGCCCGCATCTCGACTGCGTGTACGAGCTCGCGATCGTGCCGGCGATCCGCGCCTGCGGGCTCGAGCCGCGCCGGGTCGACCGCCACAACCGCGGCGGGCTGCTCCACAGCGAGATCGTCGAGTTCATCGAGGACTCGCGCATCCTCGTCGCCGACCTCACCAACGAGCGGCCGAACTGCTACCTCGAGGTCGGCTATGCGCTCGGCGCGCATCGCTCCTCGCACCTCGTGCTGACCGCGCGCGAGGACCACCAGCCGGAGAGCCCGCACTACCGCTCCGACGGGCCGAGGATCCACTTCGACCTGTCGGGGTACGACATCCTCTTCTGGGATCCGGCGCGCCTCGACCAGTTCCGCGCCCAGCTCGCGAAGCGGATCCGGCGCCGGCTGGAGCTGCTCGAGCCGGCGCCACCGCCGATCTGAGCGTGGTCGCCGCGAGGCGTGCCCGCGCCGGTTCTCAGTGCGGCTCGGAAGTCAGCGCCAGGAAGCGTCGGCCCTCGTCGGGGTAGAAGGGCTGGAAGCGCAGCAGCGGGTTCGCATCGCCCCGCGCGACCTGGAAGACCCCCCAGCCCGTGTGCTCGCCGCCCGAGAGCAGCGTGCTCGAGAGGCGCGGCCGCACGTCGATCACGATCGCCCGCGGATACACCTCGCCGGAGACCGACACCGCCCTGAATTCCGCGGGGGAGACGAGACCGGGCTGCCCCGAGCGGCCGAAGTAGCGGGCGCGCAGTCTCACCGCGACGAACTCGAAACCGTCCTGCGGCGGCTCGTTCTGCGCGTTGGCGTCGAGCACGAGCCGGTTCGCGGCCTCTCCGCGTAGAACCTCGAGCGCCTCCACGGACCAATCTCCCGTGGTGACCTCGCTTCCGAGCGGTGCCGGATCGGCCGCCGTGCCGCCTGTCGGTGTCGCGACGGCGGCGCTCGCAAACGCGATCGACGCGCCGGGGTCGAGCGCCAGGTAGCGCAGTCCGGCGGGATCGCGGCTGCCGGGCTCGTTCAGCAACAGGACCAGATCCCGCTCCGCCGTCGGGATCGCGTACGCGCACCAACCCGTTCGGGTGTCGCCCGTTCGAAGAACGCCGGTCTCTAGCTCGGGCGTGACGAACGTCCGCGGCGCATGGAAGTAGACGACGCGGCTCGAGCCTGCGACGCGGAAGTCCCGGCACCCGACCCACGACTCGTCGGCGACCCCGCGGACGCGCAGCTCGACGAGCGCGAACTCGGAGCCGACCTGCGGAGACGACGTGGGCATCCCCGCCGCGCGCAGCCGACGCAGCGCGGCGTCGCCCCGCTCGAACGTGCCGACCTCGACCCGCACGGCGGACAGATCGACGTCGCTGCCGATCGGGAGGGGTGCGGCGGCGCTCCGTCCGGGCACCGGGGCGCGCGGCTCCTCGCGCGCGGCGGCGGCCGGCGGCGGGGCGGGCGGCGCCGCCGGCACGGCCGTCCGGCAGGCGACGGCGCCGAGGGCGAGCGCCGTGGCGAGCGCCGCCGACACGCGCGGTCCGCGTGTGCGCAGAGGACCCATGCAGCGGATGCGCGTTTCCATCGGCCTCCGGCTCGGACGATAACGATACGCAGCAGAGCCGCTCCACCTCGAGAGCCCTTGCTCGCGCACGGCGCGCGAGACTCCCCGCGCGCAGCGGGCGACCCGGATCCGGCGCCGGCGGCAGCTGTCGGTACCCGGCGCTGCGCGAACCAGGCCGCGGCGTTTGCCAGGATCGCCCCCTGATCTAGACGCTGTAGAGCGGCACCTCGCGGCCGGAGGCGTCGGCCGCATGCGGGAGCCACACGAGAGAGACGCTCTCGATCTCGAGATCCGACTTGCGCGGCGGGATGGGGAGCAGCGTGACCTCGGCCTGCGCGCCGTCCTGCGCTCCCTTCGCGCCGACGTCCTGCGAGAGCTGCGCCTCGAGCGCGGCGAGCTCGGCGCGCAGGTCCTCCGCCTTCTCGTCCGCGCGCGCGATGTCGCCGTGCTCGCGCGCCGCGCGCGACACGCCGCGCGCGGCGGTCGTGATGCGTCCCATGTTGCCGCGGCTCGCGAGCTTGCGGCCGAAGAGCGCGCCGACCAAGGTGGCGCCGATCGAGATCGCCGACTGGACCGTCTTCTCCTGGAACTGCTCGCGCTCGACGGCGCTCCGCTGCTCGGCGGCGGCGATGCGCTGCTGGAGGCGCGCGAGCTGCGGCGCATAGCGCTCGCGCAGCCTGGCTACGGCCTGGTCGCGCGCGGCGCGCCCGCTCTCGGCGATCCGCGCGCGGAACTCCGCCTCGCCCTCGCCGGGCCGCGACACCGCGGCGGGAGACGCGCAGGCGAAGAGCTCGAGCGGCGCGCTTCGCAGCAGATGGCTCGCGAGCTGCTTCTGCCAGCGCGCGTAGCTCGCGGCCCGCGCCGCATCCGCGGGCAGCGCCGCGAAGCGCGCGCCCGCGAGCGGCGCCGACTCGAGCTTCGGCGGCGCGGCGCTGCGGAGCGTCGCGCTCTCCCACGGCTCCCCCTCGCTCGACTCGCCGAGCGGCGCGAGCGCCAAGGTGCGCGTCCACTGGTCGACACCGGCCTTCGCATCGACGTAGTGAAGCCTCGCGACACCGAGCAGCGCCGGCCGATACGTGATGCCGCCGGACGCCGCCTGGATCGCGGGCAGGAAGCCTTCGCGCACCTCGGCGGGCACGACGGGCCGCGGGGACGCCGCCGCGCTCGCGGCCGGCGCGGGCGCCGCCGCGGTCGCGGGAGCCGCGTCCTTCGCCGGCGCATCCTTCGCAGCCGCACCACCTTCGCCCGGCAGCGCGCGAATCTGCTCGCGCGTCAGCGGTCCCGCCAGGAACGAGAGCGACTGGCGCGTCTCGAACACGACCGGCGCGTCCTCGTGCACGTTGTTCATCAGGAAGACGCGGCTCCGCAGTCCCGCCAGGGTCGCGTCCATGCGCGCGCGATCGAAGGACGCGCCCGCCGCCGTCGACGCGCCCTCGAGCCCCTCGAGCACGCGCGCCTTGTCGCGCTCGGTCTGGAGCCGGCCGAGGAACCAGGTGCCCGCGTTCGAGAGGCCCTTGTAGTCGAGGTCGACCGGATTCTGCGTCGCCAGCACGACGCCGAGCCCGTAGGCGCGCGCCTGCTTCAGCAAGGTCAGCATCGGCGCCTTCGACGGCGGGCTCGCGACCGGCGGGAAGTAGCCGAAGACCTCGTCCATGTAGAGGAGCGCGCGCAAGGTCGAGGCGCCGGGCTGCGCCCGCATCCACGCGATCAGCTGCTCGAGCAGTAGCGTGACGACGAACATGCGCTCGGCGTCCGAGAGGTGCGCGATCGACACGATCGAGAGGCGCGGCTTGCCACCCTCAGCGAACAGCAAGGTGGGCGCGTCGAGCGGCGGGCCCTCCGACCAGACCGCGAAGCCCGGCGCCGCCAGCAGGTTGTTGAGCGACGTCGCGAGCGCGGCGCGATCGCGCGCCGCGAAGAAGGTCTCGAGGTCGAGCACGCCGACGCGCTCGAGCCCCGGCTTCTGGATCGCCTGGATCAACGCGCCGAGGTCCATGTCGCGGCCCTCGCGCCACGCGCCACAGAGAAGCGTCGTCAGCAGGATGTGCTCGCGGCTCCGCAGCGGATCCGCCTCGACGCCGACCAGCGCCAGCAGCCCGGAGACGGCACCCTGCGCGCGCTCGCGCAGCGCCTCGTCGTCCTCGCGCAGTGCTTGCGGCGGCGCCGCGAAGGAGCGCAACACCGAGAGCGGACGCCCCGCGCGGCTGCCCGGCGTCCAGACGATCCGCTCGGCCGCGTCGGCGAAGCGCGCGATGCGCGCGCCGTCCTGACCCGAGGCCGCGAGCCCGTCGCGCCAGTGCTGCGCGAGCGCCTTCGCCTCCTCGTCGGGCGTATGGCCCGCGCGCGCGGCGCCCGCCGCGTCGATCCACGGCCGGAAGTCCTCGGGACGCAGCTCCGGGAAGGTCAGCAGCAGGTTCGGCAGGTCGCCCTTCGGATCGATCGCGACGACCGGGATGCCGTCGATCGCCGCCTCCTCGAGCAAGTTGATCGCCAGTCCGGTCTTGCCGCTGCCGGTCATCCCGACCACCACCGCGTGCGTGGTCAGATCCTTCGAGTCGTAGAGCAGCGGGGCTTCGCCCGCGCGGCCCGAGGCCAGGTCGAACTCCCGGCCGAGATAGAAGACGCCGAGCTTCTCGTAGTCGGAGGAATTCATCGCTGCGTTCTCCGCGTGGGACGAGCATAATCGACGTCCGTGACGCGGCCGCCCGACGAAGAGCGCCTGCTCGACGGCCGCGTCGCGGTCGTGACGGGCGGCGGCGCCGGCATCGGCGCGGCCGTGGCGAGGCGCTTCGCGGAGCACGGCGCGGCGGTCGAGATCGCCGAGATCGACGCGTCGCGCGCGGACGAGGCCTTGCGCGCGATCCGCGCCGCGGGCGGCGAGGCGCGCGCGAGCACCGTCGACGTGCGCGAGGCCGATGCCGTGCGCGCCTTCGCGCGCGACGTGCTCGCGCGCCGTGGACGCGTCGACGTCCTCGTCAACAACGTCGGCGACTTCCTTCGCGCAGTGCCGTTCTCGCGCTCCGACCCCGCGCACTGGGACGCGCTCTATCGCGTGAACCTCCACCACGTCTTCCTGGTGACGCACGCCTTCGTGCCGTCCATGATCGAGCGACGCAGCGGGGTGATCATCAACGTCTCCTCGGTCGAGGGCCTGCGCGGCTATCCCGCCGACCCCGTCTACGGCGCGTTCAAGGCGGCGGTCGTGCACTTCACGCGCTGTCTCGCGCTCGAGCTCGGGCGCCGCGGCATCCGCGTGAACGGCGTCGCGCCCGATCTCACGCAGACGCCACAGGTCGACTACCGCGCGCTCGCCGCGCCCGGCGACGAGGCCATGTGGGAGAGCTGGGCGCCGGTCGGACGCGTAGCCGAGCCCGAGGAGCAGGCCGACGCGGTGCTCTTCCTCGCGTCGGATCTCTCGCGCTTCGTCACCGGCCACACCTTGCCGACCGATGGAGGCACGCTCGCCGGCGGCGGGTGGTTCTGGTCACCCGCCGACCGGCGCTGGACCAATCGCCCGAAGCGGCCCTAGGCCGCCTCGGGTCGCTACTGGACCAGGTAGGGCTTGCCCGGCGTGCCGAGCCCCGGATTCGACGTCGCGCCTCCCGTCTGCACGGAGAACGTCACGCTGAGCGCCGAACCCTGCGTGCCGCTGCAGTTCTTGCCGTCGTACGGCGTCACCTGCAGGGTGAAGGTCCCGTTGTTGGCGAGCGACGGCGCGCAGTTGAAGTTCCCGGCGCCCGCGTCGTCTTCCCAGGCGAAGGGCGGGGTGTTCTCGTAGGAGACGTTCGCCTGCCCGCAGGCGGCCTGAGCGCACGCCGTACCCTGGCAGAGCTGCTTCTTGACGCTGCCCGAACCTCCCGACAGGTACGAGTTGCCGAGGATCTCGATCGAGGTGCAGCTGTTCGTGATCACCTTGCCAGCACCGGTGAAGTTCGAGTCGATCACCTTGTCCGTGCTGGCGTCCCAGAGCTTGAAGCCGGCGATGGCCGCGTTGGCGGTCGTCGTGCCGCCGCCCCCTCCTCCTCCGCCTCCGGACGGCGGAGGCGTCGTCGTCGTGCCGCACGGCTGACTGCTTGCGTTGCGGCAGATCGAGTTGGAAGGCGCGCCCTCACCACCCTCGTTGTAGGCGGATACCTGGAAGGTCACGTCCACGCCGTCGCTCACGCTGACCCCTGCGGAGTAGCCGGTCGCATCCGAGGTCGCCGCACCGACATCGACCCCGCTCGTCGCGCCGCCCGACGGGGTCCAATAGACCTTGAAGCCCGTAACGGTCGACGGCTGAGGGTGGGTCCAGTGCAGGGTCTCGGTGCGCGCCCAGGCCTCGGCGCTGAACGCCAGTACGCAGAACAGTGCAGCTGCCAGACGCGTCGCCGTCACACCACGTGTCATCGGGTCCCCCAAACGGTGATCCGCCTCTCCCGAGCAAGAACGATCGGCTGGGATGGCGTCCGGCGCTGTGATCGTGGTCACCCGAAGGGCGCCGATTATAGTTGCGCGCCCGCGATCGCTGGAGTCGACGATGCGGACGAGCCATCGAGTCGACCCGGCGGGTTCCGTCGAGATCGGCCGATTCGCGCCCTCCTCTACCGGTCCCGCTCACCCGGGAACCCTGCTCGCGGCGCTGCTCTGCTGGCTCGACGCGCGCAGCCTCGGCGGACGCATCGTGCTGCGGCTCGAGGACCTCGACCCCGAGCGCTCGCGTCCCGAGCTCGCCGACGCGCTGCGCCGCGATCTCGAGTGGCTCGGGTTCGAGTGGGACGCCGTTCGTTTCCAGCACGAATCGGGGGAGCGACACGCCGAAGCCCTCGACCGGCTGGCCGCGGCAGGCCTCCTGTATCCGTGTTGCTGCAGCCGCAGGACCTTGCGCGAGCACTCCGAGCCGGCCGAGGACGGCGAGCTCCGCTACCCCGGAACGTGTCGGGGCCGCGAGCTTCCCCTTGGCGGCTGGCGCGCGTGCGCCGAGCCACTGCGCGTCGCGCTGCCGGCCGGGCGCATCGAGATCGTGGACGTGAGCGGGCTAGACCTCTCGCAGGATCCCCTCGCGCTCCGCGGCGACCCGGTCTTGCGGCGGCGCGACGGCTCGGTCGCGTATCACCTCGCCGGTGTCGTCGACGACGGCGAGCTCGGCGTCACGCGCGTCGTGCGCGGCCGCGACCTGGCGCCGTCCACCGCGACCCAGGCCGCGCTCCAGGCTCTGCTCGGCCTGCCGCGCCCGCGCTACCGCCACCATCTGCTGTTGCTCGAGGAGCGCGGTCCGAAGCTCGCGAAGCTCCACGGCGCGGTCGGCGCCGGCGCGCTGCGGCGCGTGTATTCGGCGCGCGCGCTCTGCGGCTGGCTCGCCTTCGCGGCCGGACTGCTGCCCCGGCCCGAAGAGGTCACGCCGGCCGAGCTGCTGCCGGAGTTCTCCTGGTCGCGCGTCGCGAGCGAGGACCGCGTGGTCCACTGGACCGGTGATGCGCTCGTGATCCTCCCGCCTCCGGGCAAGTCGGCCGACGCTTGAGTCGGCCGACGCGCAGCGAGGCAAGTGGTCGCGTGCGCAGCGAGGCGTAGCCGAGCGGAGATCGTCCGAGCTGGCCGAGCGAAGGCCGGCAGCCCGAGCGCGAGCGAATAGCGAGCGCGAAGGTCCGGCTGAGCTAGGGTGCCGCGCGCCATGTCGGACCCGCGCCCGTCGGCCCTTCGCGCGACGCTCCGCGCGCTGCGGCCGCAGCAGTGGATCAAGAACCTGCTGCTCTTCGCGCCGGTGCTGCTCGCGCACGACGTGCTCGACGCGGAACGTCTCCTCGGCGCGCTCCAGGGCTTCGTCGCCTTCTGCCTGTGCGCCTCCGGCGGCTACGTGCTGAACGATCTCCTCGACCGCGAGGCCGACCGCCTGCACCCGCGCAAGCGCCGCCGCCCCTTCGCGGCGGGACATCTCTCGGCGCGTCAGGGCGCCGTGCTGATCGCCACGCTGCTCGCCGCGGCGCTCGGGCTCGCCACGCAGGTGGGTCCCTCGTTCCTCTGCCTGCTTGGCCTCTACGGCGTGCTGACCGTCGCCTACTCGCTCTGGCTGAAGCAGATGCTCTTCCTCGACGTGCTGCTGCTCTCGGCGCTCTACTCGCTGCGCGTCTTCGCGGGCGCGGTGGCCGCGCAGGTCGAGATCTCGCAGTGGCTGCTCGGCTTCTCGCTCTTCCTCTTCCTCTCGCTGGCCTTCGTGAAGCGCTTCTGCGAGCTGCGGCAGCTCGCCGAGAGCTCGCCGGGCGTTTCGCCCGCGCGCCGCGGCTACCGGCCCGAGGATCTCGCGCTGATCCAAATGCTCGGCTCGACCTCCGGCTATCTCTCGGTGCTGGTGCTCGCGCTCTACATCAGCTCGAGCGACGTGATGCGCCTCTACGCGACGCCGCAGCTCCTCTGGGCCGTGTGCCCCGTGCTGCTCTACTGGCTGACGCGCATCTGGTTCCTGGCCGGACGCGGCGAGCTGCCCGACGACCCGCTGCTCTTCGCCGCGGCGGACCCGCAGAGCTACGCGGCGGGCTTGCTGATCGCGCTGACCGGTTTCCTCGCGACGCTGTGACCGCGCGCGGCTAGTGCGCGGCGTCCGGCTTGCCGGCGCGCACGAACGTTCCGGAGCCCGGGATCGGCAGGGCCGACCCCGTGCCGAAGCGCGACGGCCGCCAGACGTGCTGCACCTGAGATTGGCCGTCGGCGTCGACGTCGCGCTGGCCGACCTCGAGGCGGAAGGTCTGCCAGGGCTTCCCCTGGCGCTCGTCGAGGAAGCTGGCGGGGATCGCTAGCTCCGCGGTGTAGCCCTTGGACGTCCGCTTCACTGCGCGCCGCGTGCCGTCGGGCAGCGCCGGCAGCATGCTCCGGAAGATCGGGTCGGGCTGCGCCTCCACCGGCGTGAGCCAGGCCCACATCATCTGCTTCATCGAGCCGCTCGCGATCGCGCGGAAGAAACCCTCGTTGGTGGAGCGCGCGGGATCGGGGCGCGCGTCGAGCAGCACCGACACCGCATCCTGATCGCGCTCGGAGCGCGCAGGGTCCGACCAGGGCGTCGAGTCGCTGGCGGCGACCGCCACGTAGACGTAGCGATCGTCGTAGGAGACGCCGAAGTGGAAGCCGCCGCCCGCAGGCCCCGCCGCGTCGCTGTCCTGGCTCGGACGGCCCTGCGCCGCGAAGCGCAGCGGCGGCCACTCGGAGAGGTCGCCGTCCACCACCACCTTTCGCGCCGCGCGCGGACACTCGAAGCGCGCCTCGGGCAAGAGCCAGCTCTCGAGATCCACCGAGACCGCGCCTTCCGGCTCCTCGCTGGTGAGCGTCCAGTGCGCGCGCGCCGGCGCCGCGGACGCGAGATCGAGCGAGCGCGCCGCGCGGAGCTGCACCGGCACGCTCTGCACCGCGCCGGGCGCGACGCGCACCGACACGCGCTCCGGCTTCGGCGCGAGGTCCGGCCCCGCCTCGAAGCGGCCCTCGAGCGCGAGGGGCACCCGCCCGTCGTTGCGGACCGTGAAGCGCACCTCGCCCGTGCGGAAGCCGCGCTCCGGCACCCGATCCGTCGACTGCGAAATCGCGTGGTCGAGGCGGCCGACCACCGCGCGCGTCGCCTCGGTGCGGACGTCCTCGTTCTGGATGCCGTCGAGCAGCAGGTTCGCGATCACGGGGCCCGAAGGCGTCATGCTGACGAGCGCCACCTCGTCGAACTCGCCGCGGTCGAGCCCGCGCAGCTGCGAGCGGCCTCCGGTCGTCGCGAGCGTGATGTAGCGGCGGTCGTGGCGCACTTGCTTGGTGTAGGCGTGGATGTGCCCGGCGAAGACGGCGTAGGGGCGATCGCCGAGCAGCGACTCCACCTCGAGCCAGTCCGCGGGCGGATTCTCGCGATCCCAGAGCGGCTGGTGCAGCAACACGAAGGTGAAGCGCGCCTGCGGCTCCTGCGAGAGCGCGCGGCGCACGAACTCCATCTGCGCCGCCTGCGTGTCGGGGCCCTCGACCGGATGCCCGGGGTTGCTGACGCTCGAGAAGAGCTCGCTGTTCAGCACCACGAACAGGACGTCGCGGTAGCGGAAGCGGTAGAAGGAGGGGCCGAAGCGCTCGCGCCAGACCTCGGCCATGCGCGAGTTCGAGTAGTCGTGGTTGCCCGGCGCATAGAAGAAGGGGACCGTGAGGCGCCGGACCATCCCCTGGAAGCCGTCCCACTGCGTGGCCAGCTCGGCGGAGTCTTCGGTGTAGCCCTCGATCAGGTCGCCGACGCTGAGGACGAAGGCGGGTCGCAGCAGGTTCAGCTTCTCGATCGCGCTCTCGAAGACCGCGTCGCGGTGCTCGCCGGTGCGGTCGGTCACGATCGCGAAGCGGAAATCGCCCGGCGAGTCGGCGAGGGGCGCGTCGGTCCAGGGCGCCGGACCGGCGAGCCGGTCGCGCTCGAGCGGCGCGCCCTTTTGCCCCGGCCCGATGCAGCTGATCACGCACAAGGCGATGAGCGCGACGGTCCTGCAAGGAGGCCGACTCCAAAGTCGGCCGACGCGCAGCGAGGCAAGCCGTCCGGCGCGCGGCGAGGCGCAGCCGAGCGAAGATCGCACGAGCTTGCCGAGCGAAGGCCGGCAGCGCGAGCGAATCGCGAGCGCGAAGGCCCGGCCAAGGCTACGCATGGAGGAGCCAGTCGCGCGGGCGCTCGAGGCCCTCACACGCCTCCGCCAGACACTCCTCGGTGCTGCCCCACGCGAGCGAGCGGTCCTTGCCGCGCAGGGTGAAGAAGTAGAGGTCGTTCTCCTCGATCACGCCGTTGCCGCCGTGGATCTGGTGCGCGAGCAGCGTCACCTCGGGCGCCGTGCGCGAGGCCGACGCCTTCGCCAGCGCGACCTGGCGCGCCGTCGCCTCGCCCCGCGAGTGGGCCGCCAGCGCCTCGTAGACGAGGAAGCGCGACGCCTCCACGCGCATCGCCATGTTGGCCGCGTGGTGCTTCACCGCCTGAAAGGATCCGATCGGCCGGCCGAACTGCACGCGCACGCTCGCGTAGCGGACGGTCTGGTCGAGCGCGGCCTGGGCGGCGCCGAGGCACTGTACCGAAGCGAACAGGCGCGAGAGCAGCTCGAGCTCGCGGCGGGCGTCGGCGCCGCCGACGCGCGCCGCGCGCGAGCCCGCGTAGCGAACGTGCGACTGCGGCGTCCGCCCGATCGCGCGGAGCGGCCGGCACGAGACGGTCGCGTCGCGCGCGACCAGGAAGAGCGCCGGCTCGCCGCCGTCGCGCGCCGACACCAGATGGTGGGTGGCGCCCTCCGCGTAGTCGACGAAGCGCTTCTCACCGTGGAGGAGAGCGCCTCGAGGCGCGAGGTCGAGACGCCGCGGGTCGCCGCCCGGCTCGAGACAGGCCGGCACCGGCACGGCGGAGCCGGCCAGCGCGTCTCGCGCGAGCGCCGACGCCGCCTCGGGCAGGCCGACGCGGGCTAGCGCGAGCAGGCACGCCAGCACCTCGGCCGCGGGCACGATCGCCGCGCGCTTCGCCAGCTCCTCCAGCACGAGCCCCGCCTCGACCAGTGAGGCGCCGCCGCCGCCCCACGCCTCGTGCAGCGGCACGCCGAGCCAGCCCTGCGCGCAGAGCGCCTTCCACAGCACGTCGTCGGTGCGGCCTTCGCGCTCGAGCGCGCGGATGCGCTCGAAGGGCAGCTCGGCCTCGAGGTACGCGCGCACGGAGTCGCGGAGGAGTGTCTGCGTCGTATCGAGCGAGAGGTCCATGCGGCGGCCTAACGAGGCAGCCGCAGGCCGGCGGCTGCGATGATGTCGCGCATGATCTCGTTGGTGCCGCCGCCGAAGCGGAAGATCGGTGCGATCCGGTAGGCGAACTCGAGCCGTCCCTCGGCGGGAGCCAGCTCGCCGTTCTCGCGCGAGAGCACGCCCTCGCGGCCGAGGAGATCGAGCGCAGTGTTGGCGATGCGCGCGCGCAGCTCCGTGCCCGACACCTTCGCCATCGACGCCTCCGCGATCGGCGTGCCGCCCTGCGCGATGATCCACGCGTTTCGCTGCGCGAGCGCGCGGTGCTCGTGGAGATCGAGCTCGAGCTCCGCGAGCTTCCGGCGCACGAGCGGGTTGGCGAGCTTCGCCGGGCGCTCGGCCGCGAGCCAGGCGACGAGCTCGTCGAAGAGGCGCGCGAGTCCGCCGGTCGCGGCGAGCGCGACGCGCTCGAAGTTCAGCGCGTGCATGATGATCGGCCAGCCCTGGTTCGGCGCGCCGACGAGATCGGCGTGGGGCACGCGCACGCCGTCGTAGAAGGTCTCGTTGGTGTGGCCCCCGTACATCGCCGGGAGCGGCCGCACGCGGACGCCCGGCGCGGTGCGCGGCACGATGAAGAGCGAGATGCCCTGGTGCCTCGGCGCGTCCGGGTCGGTGCGCGCGGCGAGCCAGATGTGCGTCGCGACGTCGGCGAGCGACGTCCAGATCTTCTGGCCGTCGATCACCCACTCGTCGCCCACGCGCACTGCCTTCGTGCGCAGCGAGGCGAGATCGCTGCCGGCATTCGGCTCGCTGTAGCCGAGTGCGAAGCAGAGCGAGCCGTCGCGGATGCCCGGCAGGTAGCGGCGCTTCTGGTCGTCGCTACCGAAGCGGGAAAGCGTCGGTCCGATGGAGGTCCAGGTGAGGTTGCCGTAGGGCATGCCCCAGTACTCCATCTCCTCGACGAAGACGAACTGGAGCCATGCATCGCCGGCGGCGCCGCCTTCGAGCGGGAAGCAACGCTCGAGGAAGCCGCGTTCGACCAGCGCGGCGCGGAAGCGGCGCAGCAGCGGGCCGTCGGCGCCGTAGCTCTTGGCGTACTCCTCGAGCAGCTCGGGGGTCCGCCACTCGCGGATCAGCGCACGGACCTCGTCGCGGAACGCGAGGTGCTCGGACGACCAGCTGAAATCCATGCGAGGGCGCAGGCTACTCGAAGCGATCGCTCGCGTCTTCCCCCGATGGAATCGGCGACTGTGCGAACATGTGTGGCGTAGCGCGCCGAAGGCACGCGGGTCGCCGCAAGCGGCGGCGCTCACGAAGATGACCCCAGGCAAGGTCGACCCCTGGCGCCGCCGCACGCAGCGAGGCGAAGCCGAGCGGAGATCGGAACATGGCCGCGAGACTGGAGCGACCCGCCGATCACCCGCACGTCGCAGTCGTGACGATCGACCGGCCCGAGCGCGCGAACAGCCTCGACCCGCCGACCCTCGTCGAGCTCGCGCGCGCCTGGCGCGAGGTCGCCGACGATGACTCGCTCCGCTGCGCGGTGCTGACCGGCGCCGGAGAGCGCGTCTTCTGTGCCGGCATGGACATGCAGACGACGATCCTCGTCTCGCAGCGCCTCGCGCGCGGCGAGCGCATCGACCCCGCCGATTTCGAGGGGCTGCGCGCGGTCTCGACCGCGACGCTCTCGGGATTCGATCTCGGCAAGCCGCTCGTGTGTGCGATCAACGGGCACTGCCGCGCGGTCGGGCTCGACATGATGCTCGCGTCGGAGATCCGCATCGCGGCCTCGCACGCGACCTTTGCGCTGGAAGAGGTGGCGCGCGGGCTCTATCCGACCGGCAACGCGACGGTGCTGCTGCCGCGGCAGATCGCGTGGGTGCACGCGCACGAGCTGTTGCTGACCGCCGCGCCGATCGACGCGGCGCGCGCGGCCGAGATCGGCCTCGTGAACCGCGTGCTGCCCGCGGCCGAGGTGATGCCCGAGGCGCTGCGCGTGGCGAATCTCGTCGCCGCGAACGCGCCCCTCGCGGTGCGAGAGACACGTCGCGGCGTCCGAGAGCTGCTCCACCTCCCGCTCGAAGACGCGTGGAAGCGTCAGGAGGAGCTCGGTCGCCCGCTGCGCAAGACAGCCGACGCGGCCGAGGGCGCGCGCGCGTTCCTCGAGAAACGCCCGCCGCGGTGGTCGGGGCGCTGATCCGGCGAGGCGATCGATCCCCTAGTCCTCGGAGATGGCCGCAGATGCAAGGCGCGCGACCGAGGACCGCGCAGACGTACCAAACAGTACGTCGAGCGGGCCGAGGGAGCGCAACGCAGCAGATGCGGCCAGATCCGGCGTCTAGAAGCTCTCCTTGTACGGCCGCAGATCGAGCTCCAGCGTCCAGGCGCTGCGCGGTTGCGTGTGGAGCATCCAGTAGGCGTCGGCGATCGCGTCGACGCCGAGCATGCCGTCGTCTCCGAGCCTCTCCTTGAGCTGCGGCGCGCGCGCGTTGAGCTGGTCGCCATCGATCGCACCGTCGATCACGACGTGCGCGACGTGCAGGCCCTTCGGGCCGAACTCGCGCGCCATCCCGTGCGCGAGCGCGCGCAGCGCCGCCTTGGCCGACGCGAAGGCCGTGAACGGCGGGCGCGCGCGCAGGCTCGCCGTCGCGCCGGTGAAGATCAGGGTGCCGCCCTTCGGCAGCATGCGCTTCGCGGCCTCGCGGCCGCACAGGAATCCGCCGAAGCAGCCGATCCGCCAGACCTGCTCGAAGAGCGCGTCATCGGTCTCGAGCAGCGGGCGGATCGTCGCGTTGCCCGCGTTGTAGACGACGAGCGCCGGCCCGCCGTCGCCGGCCTGCGCCGCATCGAAGAGCTTCGCGACTTCGCCCGCGCGCGTGACGTCGGCGACGACCGGGGTCAGGCGGCCGCTCGCCGCGCGCACCTCCTCGGCGATGCGCTCGAGCTTCGCCTGCGTGCGCCCCGCCGCGAACACGTGCAGGCCCTCGCGCGCGAATCGCCGGCACAGCGCGCCGCCGACCCCCTGGCTCGCGCCGACGCCGATCACGACTGCTGTCTGCATGCCGCGCTCCTCCGCGCGACCATGCTACGACGCGGCAGCCTCGTGGTGCTCGTAGAATTCGAGCGCGAAGCGGTAGCCGACGAAGCGGATCACGCCGTCGGCGAGGCCCGCCGCGGCGTAGAGCGCTGACTCCGGCACGTCGTTCATCACCGCCACCGCGCGCACGGCCTCGCCGGACTTGCAAAGGTGCTTGCGCACCCAGCCCATCCGCCGCAGCAGGCCCGGCACGAGGTCCGGATCGTCGTGGTCCGGCACGAGGATGATGACGAAGCCGCCGCGCGGATCGCGTGCCAGCAGATCGATGTCACCGACAGGCGTCTCGAAGTCGACGCCCACCTGACGCCCGGTCGCGTCGCTGTGCACGCCGAGACCCTTCTCGACCATGCCCGGCTGCTCGGCGAGCAGCGCGCGCACCTGACCCGGGTCGAGGGTCAAGGTGGGCGGGGCGGGACGCGGCGCGCGCCGCGCGACGACCGGGGCCGGGGCGGGCTTTCGCGTCACCGTCTTGCTCCTCTTCGGCGCCGGCAGCGGCACCTCCTGCTTCTCGACTTCTTCCTCGGGCTCTTCGATCACCGCGTCGTCGAGCTCGACCTCGACCCCGTCGCGCAGGTCGCGCTCCACGCGCTCGTCGCGTTCGTCGGGATCATCCGGCGGCGGGGGCAGTGCGGGCGGCAGACTGCTGCCGCTGTCCGACGACATGTCGACGGCGTGCGTCTTCGCGGGCCGCCCGCAGCTCGGGCAGAGCGAGCGGCCGGACTCGTATCGCGTGCTGCAGCCCCGGCACAACAACATGCCGAGCGCATCGGCAGGACGCATTTGCGAGTTGAATGCGCCCGATTTGCCGCTGCAAGCGAGCGCGCGGCGCGCGCGCGCAGCGAGCCGAAGGCGAGCGAGGATCCGAGGATCGACCCGGTTCGCCGCAGCGCCGAGCCGTTCTCAGCGGCCCGGCAGCAGACAGCTGTGAATGGACTCCTCGCCGGGGATCTCGCGCGCCAGGGTGCGGATCGCGAGCTCCGCGTCGCGGAGCCCGAAGTCGTGCGTGTGCATCTTCGCGAGCGGGTAGCGGCCCGACTCGATCAGCCGGATCGCGCTCTCGTAGCCGCTCGAGGTCACGCCGATCGCGCCGCGGATCGCGATCTCCTTCATGACGATCTTGTCGGACACAAAGTCCGGGATCGGCTCGAATCCCTTCACGCCCGCGAGCACGATGGTCCCGCCGGGCCGCACGTAGTCGAGCGCGTCGGCCACCGGCGCGGTCGCATACGACGAGACGTCGACCACGACGTCCGCGCCGGCGCCATCGGTCAGCTCGCGCACGCGCCGCTTCGCGTCTTCGTTCTCGACGTCGATGGTCGCGTGCGCGCCGAACTCGCGCGCGAGCGCGAGCTTGCGCGCGTCGGCGGCGAGTCCGGTCACGAGGATCTTCGAGGCGCCGGCCTCGCGGCACGCGAGCACCGACGCGAGCCCGCGCTGTCCGGGTCCGAGGATCAGGACGGTGTCACCCGGTCCGGTGTCGGGGATCTCGACCGCCCAGCGGAAGCCCGCGCCGAGCGGGTTGAAGAGCACGGCGAGGCTCGGGTCGAGCGACGGGTCGATCTTGTGGACGATCGAGTTCGGGTGGAGGTACATGAATTCCGCGTACGCGCCCCACAGTCCGGGCGGCTCGTCGAGCGGGATGTAGGAGTAGATGCGCCGCGTGCGGCAGAGGTGGTAGCTGCCGGAGAGACACGGCGCGCAGAAGCGGCACGAGAGCATCGTCTCGACGGCGACGCGATCGCCGACGTCGACGCCCCAGCGTCGCGCGGCGCGGTCGCCGATCGCCTCGATGCGGCCGAGCGGCTCGTGACCGGGGATGACCGGGATCGGCGTGCGCAGCACGCCCTCGAACTGCTCGGTGTCGCTGCCGCAGATGCCGCAGGCCTCGATGCGCAGCAGCGCCGAGTCGTCGTCGATCTCCGGGACCGGCAGCTCGCGCGGCTCGAGCTTGCGCACGGCGGTCTGCACCATCGCGAGGGTCCGTCGCGGGCTCACGCGGGCGTCCTCCCGGGACTCACGCGGGCGTCCTCTCGCGACTCACGCGTCGCATTCTATTCGACCCGCGCTCGTTTGATCGCGTTAAAATGGGCGCCTGCGCGGCCGCCGCCGCGCGCGAGCGAGGCCCCCCGATGGAGCGCGTGGTCCAGATGGCCGAGCGCCGCGAGCGCATCCTGGCTGCGGCGCGCGAGATCGTCGCCGAGCACGGCAGCTCGGGACTCTCGATGCGCGAGCTCGCCAGGAAGAGCGGCGTCACCGTGCCGACGGTCTACAACCTGATCGGCGGACGCGATGCGGTGCTCTTCGCCGCGGTCGAGGAGCAGACCGCGCGCTTCGTCGCGGGCATCGAGGAGTCGCGCGCGCGGAGCCCCGTCGAGCGCATCCTGGCCGTGCACGAGTCCTGTGTGCGCGAGCTGCGTCGGCTGCCGCGCTACTACCACGCGCTGCTCAGCTTGCTCGCCACGTCGCACGCAGCCGACGCGAACCGCTCGCGCGTGCAGGGCGCGCTCGCCGCGGAGCTCGCGCGCGGCGTGGAGTCGCTGAAGGTCGCCGGACTGCTGGAGGGCTGGGTGGATCCGGCGGCTCTCGTCTCGCTGCTGCAGCGCAACCTCAACGTGGTCGCGCTCCAGTGGGCGTCGGGTGAGCTCTCCGACACGGGACTGCGATCCGCCGCGCTCTACGGCGCCTGCTGCGTGCTCGCGGGCGCGTGCGCGGGAGAGGCTCGCGAGCAGTTCGCCGCGCGCGCCGCGTCGCTCCAGACGGCGGCCGCGGCGGGCGAGCGCCCCGCGCGACCGCGCCGGCGCCGATGAAGCTTCGACGGCGCGCAGCATGAAGCTCCGACGGCGCGCAGCATGAAGCTCCGACGGCGCGCAGCATGAAGCTCCGACATCCGCGCACCGGCGCGCTCTACACACGGGAGAGCGACGGCCTCGTGCGGGTCGAGGACGGCGGCGCGGTCGGCTTCTTCCGCCCCGACGGCCGCTATGTGCGCGGCTCGCTTCGCGCGGCGGATCCGCACTTCACGGGCTGGGTCGGCGGACCGCAGCTCGCCCCACCCGAGCGGCCCGCGGCGCCACGACACGCAGGCGTTCCGCTTCCCACCTTTTCTCCGGTTCGCGCGCGCGGGCCGGAGCCGACGCGAAGGAGTCCCGACATGGATCTCGGTCTCTCCGGCAGGAAGGCGCTCGTCACCGGCGCGAGCCGCGGAATCGGGCTCGCGATCGCGCGCGCCCTCGTGGACCAGGGCGCGGACGTCGCGATCTGCGCGCGCGCGCCGGGCGCGCTCGAGTCGGCGCGCAAGGAGCTCGAGGCGCGCGGCGCGAAGGTGTTCGCGAGGTCGGTCGACGTGGCCGACGGCGCGGCGCTCGCGGCGTTCGTCGAGGAGTCGGCGAGCGCCCTCGGCGGCCTCGACGTGTTCGTCGCGAACGCGAGCGCCGGCGCGGGAGCGGGCGAGGCGGCCTGGCAGGCGGGCTTCGAGATCGACCTGCTGAGCGCCGCACGCGGCGTGCAGGCCGCGCTGCCGCGCCTCACGGCGTCGGACGCGGGCAGCATCGTCTTCATCGCGTCGACCGCTGCGCTCGAGTACCTCGGCGTCCCGCAGCCCTACAACGCGATGAAGGCGGCGCTGATCGCGCACGCCCACGACCTCTCGCAGTCGCTCGCGCGCCAGGGCGTGCGTGTCAACGTGGTGTCGCCGGGGCCGATCTACTTCGAGGGCGGCAACTGGCAGCGGATCGAGCAGACGATGCCCGCGATCTACAAGCTCGCGCTGGCGCAGTGCGCGATCGGCCGCATGGGGACACCGGAGGAGGTCGCGCGCGTGGTCGTCTTCCTCGCGAGCCCGGCCGCCAGCCTCGTCACCGGCGCGAACCTCGTCGTCGACGGCGGCTTCACCAAGGGCGTTCACTACTAGGAGGCGCTCGCATGTCGCCGATCCAGCTCCCGCGCGAATGCGCGCCGGGCCGCGGCCCGCGCTCCCCGGGGCTCTCGTACGCGGAGCTCCTCGACCAGGACACGCGCCCGGTACCCGAGGTGCTGCGCTGGCAGTCGGCGCGCGAGCTGCCCGAGGCCCGCGTCCCGATCTCCCGCTACACGAGCCCCGCCTTCCACGCGCAGGAGGTCGAGCGCGTCTGGAAGAAGGTCTGGCAGATGGCATGCCGCGAGGAGGAGATCCCCGAGGTCGGCGACCACGTGCTCTACGAGATCGCCGACGTCTCGCTGCTCGTGGTGCGCGCGGCGCCGGGCGAGATCCGCGCCTTCCACAACACGTGCCTGCACCGCGGTCGGCCGCTGCGCGACGAAGGCGGGCGCGTCGCCGAGCTCCGCTGCCCCTTCCACGGCTGGACCTGGGATCTGCGCGGCCGCCTGAAGGAGCTCCCCTGCCGCTGGGACTTCCCGCACGTCGAGCGCGAACGCTATGCGCTGCCCGAGGCGCAAGTCGGCACCTGGGGCGGCTTCGTATTCGTGAACCTCGACCCCGGCGCCGCGAGCCTGGCTTCGTACCTCGGAGATCTGCCGAAGCACTTCGAGCCCTGGCCGCTCGAGCAGCGCTACAAGGAGGCGCACGTCGCGAAGCGGCTGCCGTGCAACTGGAAGGTGGCGCAGGAGGCCTTCATGGAGGCCTATCACGTCATCGGCACGCACCCGCAGCTGCTCCCCGGCATCGGCGACGCGAACTCGCAGTACGACGCCTGGGATCACTTCTCGCGCGCGATCACGCCGAACATGACGCCGTCCCCACACCTCGCCCGCGAAGTCTCCGAGCAGGAGCAGCTCGATTCGTTGATCACGCGCTCGCTCGACGCGGAGCCCGCCTTCCGCGTGCCGGACGGCATCACCGCGCGGCGCTTCCTGGCACAGCTCACGCGCATGCAGCTCCAGGGCGCCGTGCCGGGGATCGCCGACGTGAGCGACGCCGAGCTCGCCGACTCCTTCTACTACTCGGTCTTCCCGAACCTGCATCCGTGGGGCGCGTACAACAAAATCGTGTACCGGTTCCGCCCGCTCGGCGACGACGCGCAGCGCTGCATCATGGAGGTGATCTACCTAGCGCCCTTCCGCGGCAAGCGGCCGAAGCCCGCGCCGATCCACTGGCTCGCCGACGACGAGGACTGGACCTGCGCGCCCGAGCTCGGCTTCCTGACCCGCGTCTTCAACCAGGACACCGCGAACCTCGGCCGCATCCAGGCGGGCTTGCGGGGCGCGGCGCACACGCACGTCACGTTCGCGCAGTACCAGGAGACGAAGCTCCGGCACTTCCATGCGCTGCTGGATCGCTACGTAGGCTCGCCGTGAAGACCTACTCGGGAGACACCCCGAAGCGCTCGCGGTAGTCCGCGTACTCGGCGTCGAGCTTCTCGCGCGGGAGGCCGAGCTCGGCGGCGTCGTAGACGTGGCGGCCGAAGGCCTGCTGCGGGCGGTCCTGCATCCAGCGCTCCATCCGCCGCGCGTGGAGCGGCGACACCTCGTCGCCGAAGTGCGCGTAGATGCGGCGCACCGCGCCGACCGGGTCCTTCATCAGCTCCGCATACTGCACGTGACTGCACCAGTCGCGCGCCGGCTGCGCGGCGTCGTAGCGCAGGCCGCGCTCGACCCCGACCCTGAGCTTGTCGTTCCAGTACGCGCCCGTCGCGACCGGATCCGGCCGCCGACACCAGGTGCGGTAGAAGGCCATGTTGAGGCTCGCCACCGACGGCACGACCGCGGCGGGATCGCGGTGCGTCCAGACGAGCCGCGCGTCGGGGTAGCGCTCGCGCAGCGCCTCGAGGTGCCAGAGGTGCTGCGGCGTCTTCAGCGCCCAGGTCTCCGTCGGCATGGCGGACTGCAGGATCTGGAGCGCGAGCTCGTGGAACGCGTAGGTCGGGCGCGGATCGGTCTCCTCGAGCCAGCGACCGTAGGAAGGCGCCGGGCACTGCGTCTCGAACTGGAGGCTCTGGAAGTTCCAGGCGAAGAGCGTCACGCACTCGGTCGGCAACGTCGCGCTCATCGGGTGCATGGCCGCGAGCGGCGGGATCAGGCGATGGAGCTGCGACACCTGCTTCGCGGCCTGTGCGATGCGCGGGTCCTCCGCGGAGCCGGCGAGATCGGGCGGCGGAATCGGCGCGACCGTCTCCCAGTGGCGCAGCGAGCGGACGCCGGGATCGAGATCGAGGAGGAAGGAGAGCAAGGTCGTGCCGGTGCGCGGCAATCCGAGCACCACGATCGGGCGCGCGATGCGTTCGCGACGCACCTCGGGGTGACGCTTCGCGTAGTCGACGACGCGAAGCCGGTTCTCGAGCGCGCTCTTCAGCATGCCGGCGAAGGCGATGCGGCCGAAGGCGGTCTGATCGCCTTCGCGCAGCGCCGACTCGACCAGCGCGTCGAGCCCCTCGCGAAAGCCCGGATCGCCGAAGTCGTCGAGGCCGGTGCCGCGACGCGCGGCGGCGACGAGGCGCTCCGGGTCGAGGCGCGCGACGTCGACCCGAGCACGCGCGAGCGCCGCGCCGAGCGCGTTCACGCCGCGCAGCAGCGGCGAGCGGATACCGGCATCGTGGAAGGTCCAGGCACGCGAGGTCACGGACGCGCCAGCATACCCGCTCCGCGCACCGTCGGATCGGAGTACCCTGCTCGCGTGTCCTCGCTCTTCGTCGGCATCACGCCCTGGCACTACAGCGCGGACGTCACGGCGTCGGCGCTCGCCGCGCAGGCCGAGCGCGCGGAGTCGCTGGGACTCCACTCGTTCTGGCTTCCGGAGAGCCACTTCAGCGGACCGACCTCCAATCCAGCGCCGCTGCTGCTGCTCGCGGCGATCGCGTCCCGGACGCAGCGCCTGCGCCTCGCGACGACCTCGTATCTCCTGCCCGTGCGCCATCCGCTCCAGGCCGCCGAAGAGGTCGCGGTGCTCGACTGCCTGTCGGGCGGGCGACTCATTCTCGGTGTCGGCCGCGGCTTCCGCCCCGCCCTCTTCGACGCCTTCGAGGTTCCGCGCAGCGAGAAGCGCGACCGCTTCGAGGCGGTGCTCGCGGCGATGCGCGACGCCTGGGCCGGCAAGCCGATCGCGCAGGGCGAGCGCGGCGAGCCGGTCACGTTGTCGCCGCTGCCGGTGCAGCGGCCGCATCCGCCGATCTGGGCCTCCGCCTTCGGCCCGAAGGCGCTCGCGCAGGCCGGCCGACTCGGGCTTCCCTATCTCGCGTCGCCGATCGAGCCGTGGGCGCGATTGCTCGACAACTATGCCGCGCACCGAGAGGCGGTCGAGGCGACGCACGGAGCGCGCGAGCTCGAGGTGCCGGTGATGCGCACGATCTTCGCCTCCCGCGACGTCGGCACCTGCGCGCGCGTGGCGGCCGGGCTCGAGCGACAGGCCGCCGCGCTCGCGAGCGCGGGCATGTCGGCGATCCGGCGCGTCGCCTCGTCGGGCCTCGAGGACTTTGCGCTCGTCGGCGAGCCGGAGCGCGTCGCAGACGGCATCGCGCGCTACCGCGAGCGCCTCGGCATGACGCACCTGATCGCGCGCATGCAGCTCCCCGGCGCCGAGGAGCGCGACGTGATGGAGTGTCTGGAGCATCTCGCCGGGATCGCAGCCGCAAGCTGATCGCTAGGCGTAGCGCCCCGCGAACCCCTCCTGCCCGACGCCGACGCGCCCCGGCATCGCGCGCCGCGCGGCCGCGACGATCTCGTCGCGGTACGCGAGGCGCGTCGAGCCAGGCGAGACCGCCTCCATCGCCGCGGGGAGCTGCGTGCGAAGCGTGCGCGAGCCGCCCGCGCTGCCGTCGCCGCCGACGAAGTGATCGATCACGACCGCGTCGGCGCAGGCTGCGATGCGCGCAAAGAAGGCGCCCGGGTCTGCGATCGGGAGGAGCGGTGCCACGGTCGCGACCGCGGCGATCCCCGCCTCGCGAAGCAGAGCGAGCGCCTCGAGGCGACGCTCGACGGTCGCGGCCGGCGGCGGCAGGCCCGGCAAGCGGTCGCGGTCGCTCTCGATCGAGACGTGCACGCGCAGCGCGCAGCGCGAGGCGAGCGCCCGCAGCCGCTCGCGCTCGCGCGCGACCTCGGCCACGTGCGTCTGCACCACGAGCGCATCGGGCGGATCGTCGCGCATCGCGTCGAGCAGCGCGCGCGTGATGCCGAGCGTCCGCTCCTGCGGCACGAAGGGATCCGTCGCGCTCGAGAGGAAGATCGAGAAGTCGCCGCGCGCGCGCCTCGCCCAGCGCCGCTCGGCCGCCGCGCTCTCGCGATACGACAGCGCCGCGTTCGTGCGCGCCTCGAGGAAGCTTCCCCACGGACGACCGCGCGTGACGAGGCCGTGGTGCTGCACGTAGCAGCCGACGCCGCAGAGCGAACGGCCGTAGCTGCAGCCGCGGTAGGGCTGGAGCGAATGCGAGGTGACGCCGACGAGGTAGCCCGAGCTGCGCGTGAGGATCCTCTCGACGCGCACCGGGACGACGCTCGTTCGCGCCGTGGGGGGCATGTCCGGTGCTTAGCGTCCCGGCGGCGCGAATGCCGCGGAGCAGGAACAATCCGGATGTGGCCCCCTCCGTGCGACCTTCCCCGCGGCGCGAGCGCATCCCCGTGCTCGTCGTCTCGGGCTTCCTCGGCTCGGGCAAGACCAGCCTGGTGCGACATCTGCTCGACGACGCGGCCCGCCGCGGCATCCGCGCCGCGGTCGTGTCGAACGAGCTCGGCGAGCTCGGCGTCGACGCGGAGCTCCTCGCCGGGCGGCCCGGCGACTACGTCGAGATCGCGGGCGGCTGCGTCTGCTGCAAGCTCTCGGACGAGCTCGTCGCGACGCTGGCCGCATTGCGCGAGCGCGCGAACCCGGACCGCATCCTGATCGAGACCTCGGGCGCGGCGCTGCCCTACGACACGCAGCTCCACCTGTGGCGCGACCCGGTGCGCCGCTTCGTCGAGGACGACGTCGCGGTCGTGGTGGTGAACGCCGAGCAGCTCGCGCAGGGCCGCGACACGGGCGACACGTTCGCGCAGCAGGTCTCCTCGGCCGACCTGCTGCTGCTGAACCAGATCGACCGCGTGCCCGCGGCGTCGCTGCCCGCGCTCGAAGAGAAGCTCCGCGCCTTCGAGCCGGAGGCGCCGATCCTGCGCGCGGCGCACGGCCGCATCGACCCGGAGCTGCTCTTCCCGCCCGATCTCGAGGGGCTGCGCGCGCTGCGGCGCGAGCGCGGCGCTGCACCGTCGCCGCACGTGCACGAGGACTACGTCGCGGACATCGTGGAGCTGCCGGCGGATCTCGACGAGAGCACGCTGCTCGCGCGCCTGCGCGCGCTCCGCGCGGTCCGCATCAAGGGCTTCGCGCAGACGCGCGCGGGAGCCCGGCTCGTGCAGGGCGTCGGGACGCGCATCGAGCTGCGCACGCCCGAGCGCCCTCCGCCGCCCGAGCTCCTCGGACGCGTCGTCGCGATCCGGAAGAACGCGTGACGAGATCCGCCGCGCGGAGTGCGCTCCTTCTCTGTGTGTTGGCCGCGGCGGCGGCCCGCGCCGACGACGCGACCCTGCGCTTCGAGCGCGACGGAAAGCTCGTGCGCGAGCTCTCGCTGCCGGCGCTGCGCGCGGCCTGTCACGAGGCGCGCATCGAGCTCGACGATCCCTACTACGGTCACCCCAAGACCTTCCTCGCCTGCCCGCTGCGCGAGGTGCTCGCAGCGGGCTTCGGCGCGGAGCTCGCGCCGGCGGACGCCGACGCCAACTTCTTCCTGCGCGCGCGCGACGGGTACACGAGGCCCGCGAGCGGCGCGCGCCTCGCCGAGCCCGGCGGCTATCTCGCCTTCCAGGACCTCTCGAACCCGCAGGGCCGGGGCTGGGAGCCGATCGACCGCGGTCAGGTCGACCCCGCGCCCTTCTATCTCGTGTGGACCGGCGCGGGTCAGCAGGACGGCAACCGCTATCCGTGGCCCTATCAGCTCGCGGCGATCGAGCGCGTGCCCTTCGAGCGCGCGTACCCGCATACCGTGCCGACGGGGGAGCCCGAGGGGTCGCCGGCCTGGGTCGGCTTCGCCGTCTTCCGCGGCGAATGTATTTCCTGCCACGCGATCAACGGCGAGGGCGGCCGCGTCGGCCCGGACCTCAACGTCCCGCGCAGCATCGTCGAGTACCGGCCCGCCGAGCAGATCCGCGCCTACGTCCGCGACCCCCGGTCCTTCCGCTACACGAGCATGCCCCCGCATCCCGGCCTTTCCGAGGTACAGCTCGACGGGCTCGTCGCCTATTTTCGAGCGATGAGCCAGCGAAAGCACGACCCAGGAAAGCCGACGGATGCAGGATCCCCCTGATTGCGGCCAGCCCGCCCTCCGGAGCTTCGGATCGCTGCTCGCGACCGGCGCCACGAGCCTCGATACGGCCCACGGCGCCTTCGCGGCGCACTGGTTCCAGAATCTCTCGACGCAGCGACCCGTGCTCGTGCTGACACAAGGAGACGTCGCGACAGCTGCGCCGCTGCTGGCACGCGTCCACTCGTCCTGCGTCACCAGCGAGAGTCTCTGCGGCTGCGACTGCGACTGCGCCGCGCAGCTCGACGCCTCGCTCGCGCGCATCGCCCTGGAAGGACGCGGCGCGCTCTTCTACCTGCTCCAGGAAGGGCGCGGCGCGGGCCTCGCGGCCAAGGCCCGCGACCGCATGATCGTGCAGGCGACCGACCACCAGATCACGACCTTCGAGGCCTACGACCTGATGGGCCTCGGCCGCGATCAGCGCCGCTACGAGGAGGTCGCCTTCGCCTGTCAGCTCCTCGGCATCGCCGCGCCGCTGCGCCTGCTGAGCAACAACCCGGAGAAGCGCGCGGCGATCGAGGCCGAGGGCGTGGCGGTTGCGGAGACGCTCTCGCTGCGCGAGCGGGCCTGCGCCGAGAGCGCACACTATCTCGCGTCGAAATCGCGCACCGGTCACGACGTCGAAGATCCGGGCGACGGCGCGGCGTCGCTGCCGGGGCCGCTGCGCTACTTCGATCCGCACCCGCTGCGCGAGCTGCCGGGCGTCGTGCGCGTGGCGGCCTACTGGCTGCCGGTGCGCGTCGAGGACGGGCGCGGTCCCGACTGGTTCCTGCTCGAGCTCTTCGAGACGCCCGACGGCGAGCGCATCCTGTTGCAGCGCGAGGCGCACGGCGAGGATCCCGTGGCGCTGCGCTTCGAGCGCTGCGCGCTCGTCGACCGCGTCCGTCGCGGCGGCGCGGAGCGCTGGCGCCGCGCGGCGCGCGCGCTGACCTTGCGCGGCGCGGCGCTCGCCGCCTTCGAGCCGATGCGGCTTCGCCGCGAGCCGTCGCCGCCCGATCCCTGGAGCGCCGCGCTGCTGGCGCGCGCGCTCGGCTCGCGTGCGGCGCGCCTCGTCATCGACGAGGCGCGCGAGAGCGAGCTCGACCGCGCCTGCGCGAGCGCGCTCGCCGGGCGCGGAGTGCGCCTCGCAGCGCCTCTGGTCGCAGCGCACGCGGCGCCTCTGGTCGCAGCGAACGAGTGAGGGAGGCCCGCTCGGCGGCCGAGGCGCGCGCGCGTCTGCGCGAGCGCTTCGCAGAGGTCCCCGCACTGCTCGAACGCGCGCTCGCGGCGCCGCCGCCCGCCCTGCCCTTCGATCCGCGTGCGGTCCGCCGAGTGCGCACCACGGGGATCGGCGCTTCCGAAAGCCATGCGCGCGCGCTCGCCTGGCTGCTGGCGGAGCGCCTCGGCATCGACGCGCACTACACAGCGGCGGGTGCACTGCTCTCGGGTCGACTCCCGGGCTGCGAGCGCGACGCGCTCGTGGTCTTCTCGCAGGGGCTCTCGCCGAACGCGCGCTTCGCCTTGTCGGCGCCCCGGGCCTGGAAGGGTCTCCTGCTGGTCACGGCTTCTACGCGGCAGGGCGCTGGCCCGGAGCGCGCCGCCTGGCTCGACACGCTCGAGGTCGCAGGCGCCGGCATCGCGCGCTTCGAGCCAGAGAACGAGTACGACTCGCTGGTGCGGGTCCAGGGCCCACTCACCGGCCTCGCCGCGGCCTTCACGGTGGCGCGCGCGTTCTCGCGAGCGCACGGACGCGAGAGCGCGCTCGAGTGGGCGCCGCCCGCCGAGGTCGCCGCGCGCATCGCCGCTTCGGAGCAGGCGCTCGACGCCGCGCTCGCCGGCGTGGAGCCGGCGGCGCTGGCGCGTCCGCTGGTCCTGCTCGCGAGCGGGGGCTACACGCCGCTGACGGGCAACCTCCGCCTCAAGCTGCTCGAAGGGCTCCTGGTCCCGCTGCCGCCCGCCTGGGACCTTCTCGAGTTCGCGCACGGCCCCTTCCAGCAGTGTTTCGAGGACACCCTCTGCTTCCTCGCGCTGACGCGTGGAGATGCCCCGGACGAGGCGCTCTGGCTGTCCCGACTGCGCGAGCTGCTCGATCCGACCCGACACGCTCTGGTGACCCTGCCCGCGACGCTTCCGGGCCTCTACGCGCTCTTCGAGCACGATGCGCTGCTCGATGCGCTGCTCCTGCGGCTCCAGGAGGCTCGCGACCTCGACCCCTCGAGCTGGCCCGGTCGCGGCCGCGACGCACCGCTCTTCCAGGCGTCGCCGAGCGCGCCGTTCCGAGAGGCTCCGGAACTCCCGTCTCACCCCGGCGCACCCGACCTCGCGGCCCTCGCGTGGCCCGAGCTCGCGCGCTCGCTCGCGCGCGGCGCCACCGCGGTCGTGCCGCTCGGCGCGACCGAGCAGCACGGTCCGCATCTTCCCTTCGCGACCGACACCTGGATCGCCGACGCGCTCGCCGCGCGCGTGTGCGCCCGCGTGCCCGGCGCGGTCGCCCTGCCGGCGCTCGCCTTCGGCTGCTCCTCCGAGCACGCCGACTTTCCGGGCACGCTGTCGCTCCGCGCCGGGACGCTCGCCGAGCTCCTCGCCGATCTGGTCGCGTCGCTCGCGCGCCACGGCTTCTCGCGGCTCTTCCTCTTCTCCGCGCACGGTGGCAATGCCGGACCGCTGCGCGCAGCCCTGCCGCGCCTGCGAAGGACGGCGGCGGCCGCCGCGGCCGCGCACGGCGTCGCCGCTCCGCGGCTCGTCGCGCACACCGACCTCACGGGGCTCACGGCCGCATTGCAGCGAGTGGCCGCCGAGGAGGGGATCGCTCCCGAGGCGGCGGGCCACCACGCGGGGGAGATCGAGGCCTCGCTGCTGCTGGCTTTGCGCCCGGGCGCGCTCCGCCGCGACGCCTTCGCCGCGGGCCGGCTCGATCCGCGCACCGAGACCCAGGATCTCTTCTACCCGAGCCTGCGCGACAATGCGCCCACCGGAACCGTCGGGGACCCGCGCCCTGCGGACGCGGCGCGCGGGGCGCGCTATCTGGAAGCCTGGGTGGACGAGCTGGTTGCATGCTGTCTTCGGGGAGACGAGCCGTGAGCAGGCGCTGGGGGATCGCATTCCTCGTCCTGGTGTGGCTCGCCGCCGCCCCGAGCGTCGCGCAGGAGGCGGCCGAGGCCCGGCAGGCGATCGGCCACACGGGTGTGTCGCTGCTCGTGCCGACGGGCTTCAAGAGCTCCGAGGACTTCCCCGGCATCGGGCGCGCCGAGGATCTCTCCTCGGTGATGGTGACCGAGCTCGACGTCCCGCAGAGCGCCGCCGCCGAAGCCTTCACGCAGCCGGCGCTCGAGCGGCGCGGCATCGCGGTCGCCTCCACGAGGCCCATCACGGTCGACGGCCGCGAGACCAGCCTGATCGAGGCCACCCAGAAGATCGGCAGTATGACCTTCCGCAAGTGGTTCGTGCTGCTCGGCAGCGACACCCGCAGCGTGCTGCTGACCGCGACCACGCCGGTCGAGTACGAGGGGCAGCACCGCGAGGCGCTCGTCCACGTGCTCGAGTCGGCGCGCTGGAGCGAGGCGAGCGGTCCGGCGCCGGCGGTCGCGCTCTCCTTCCAGGTGAAGGAGGTGCCGCCGTTGCGGATCGTCCGCAGCGGGAACGACTCGATCGTGCTCTCCGATCCCGAGGTCGTGAAGGGGCACGTCGCGCCGCTCGTGACCGTCGGCGCGTCGCAGGCGCGCGTCGACGCATCCGACCTCGCGGCCTTCGCGAAATCGCGGCTCGAGGAGACGACCAGCCTCCACGAGATCTCGGTCGAGGAGCAGGGGCCGCGCGCGCTCGGCTCGCTCCAGGGCTACCAGATCACCGCAAAGGCGAAGGACACCGAGAGCGGTCGCCCCGTGCGCGTGCGCCAGATCCTGGCGAGCGACGGATCCCGCTACTTCCTGGTGCAGGGGATCTTCGACGCGGACGACGCCACGCGCCTCGGGCCCGCCTTCGAGGGGGTCGCGACGAGCTTCAAGCTCAGAGATGCAAGCGCCGGCGCAGCCGGCGAGCGCAGCGAGGCAAGCCGTCCGGCGCGCAGCGACGCGAAGCCGAGCGGAGATCGCACGGACTTGCCGAGCGAAGGTCGGAAAGGCAGTTAGGCCAGCTTCTGCCGGCGCGTCCGCGCGGAAGTCGCCGGCCGGCTCGTAAAGCGGCCCGCGGATCCTCCCGATCCGCACGGCGTGGGCTGGTTCGGACTGATTCTCCTCATCTGCGTGCCCGCGCTCTACGCGCTCTTCTGGTGGCTCGACTACCACTGGCTCGCCGAGCGCCCGGACCCCGGCGAGCTGCCGCTCGGGGTGGCAGAGGACACGGACTAGAACAGGTCTCGAAGCGAAGGGCCGCGCGCGGTCTCGAGCCGCGCTGCGACGTTCTCGTGGCCGGCCGCGTGCGCGAGCTTCGCCGCGGTGTTGCCATCGGCGTCGCGCAGGTGCGCGCGCGCGCCGCGCTCGAGCAGCAGCGCGACCACGTCGTCGTGGCCGGCGGCCGACGCGAGCAGGAGGGGCGCCTCCTGTCCCTCGGCGACCGCGCCGGCACGCGCGCCGGCGTCGAGGAGCAGGCGCACCGCCGCGGTGTCACCGGCCTGCGCGGCCAGGGCGAGCGGAGCGGGCCCGCCCGCGCACGGCGTTCCCGCATCGGGACCCGCGCGCAACAGCGCGGCGAGCGCGTCGCGCGCACCCGCGCGGGTCGCCGCGCACACGGGGCGCTCCTCTCCGTCGCTATTCGCGGCGCGAGCGCCCGCCGCGATCAGGCTCGCCACGCAGGCGCCGCAGTCCGAGCGCGCCGCGAGCGCCAGCAGCGAGCCGCGCGCCGAGGCGGCGTCCGCCTTCGCGCCGTGCGCGAGCAGCAGCTCGACGAGGGGCGCCCGCGCGCGCGAGATCGCCTCCGCGATCGGCGTCGACGAACGCGAGCCCGCCGCGTCGACGTCGCGGCTCGCGCGCGCGAGCGCGTCGGCGGTCTCCGCATTTCCGCCGGCGACCGCCCACCAGAGCGACGTATGGCCCGCGGCGTCGAGCCGGCCCGCGTTCGCGCCGGCCTCGAGCAGCCGCTGCGCGATGCTCGCCCTGCCGCGCTCTGCGGCGCGCGAGAGCGCGCTGCGGCCCTCCGAGTCGACCGCGTCGACGGCCGCGCCCTGCGACAGCAGCTTCGACACGGCGAGGTCTCGCTGAGGAGGTGAGCGGCATGCGGATACGAATCGCGACGACCTGCGCGCTGCGGTCGGCGGCGCTCGGCGCGCTGCTGCTCCTGCTCGCCGCGGCGCCGGCGGCCGCGCAGCAGAAGCTCGAGTTCGACCACTTCCGCACCGGCTTCCCGCTGACCGGCTCCCACGAGCGCGTGCCGTGCGAGGCCTGTCACACGGGCGGTGTCTTCGAGGGCACGCCGAAGGGCTGTGGAGAATGCCACCAGCCGGGCAGCACGCGCGCGGCCACCTTCAAGCCGCCGGACCACATCCCGACCTCGAACCGCTGCGCCGATTGCCACATGGTGACCACCTGGTCGTCCGTGCGCTTCGACCACCGCGACGTGAGCGGCGCCTGCGCGAGCTGCCACAACGGCGCGATGGCGCAGGGCAAGCCCGCGAACCACATCGTCACGACGGCGGATTGCGGCGTCTGCCACCGCACCCTCTCGTGGACGCCCGCGCACTTCGACCATCAGGGCATCACGACGGGCTGCTTCCAGTGCCACAACGGCACGACTGCGACGGGCAAGCCGGCCTCGCACCCGCCGACGAGCAACGACTGGGAGCAGTGTCACAACACGCGCAGCTTCGCGGACGCGACCTTCGACCACAGCAAGGTCACCGGGAACTGCATGAGCTGTCACAACGGCACGACCGCGACGGGCAAGGGCTCGGGACACTTCGTCACGTCGCAGGACTGCAACGCCTGCCACACGACCACGCGCTGGACGCCGACGATCGCCTACCGGCACGTGTCGCCCTACTACGTGGATCACGGCACGCGCGTCTCGTGCCAGCAGTGCCACACCACCAACACGGAGATCGCCACCTGGCCCTTCGCCGGCTTCAAGCCCGATTGCGCCGGCTGCCACTTCAACAACTTCCGCCCCGGCGCACACCTGAAGACCGAGACGCCCCAGACCTACTACACCGCGGCCGAGTTGCGCGACTGCAAGGGCGCCTGCCACACCTATCGCGATGCGACGCTCACCACGATCGTGCGCTCGCGAACCGGCCATCACAATCCGCGTCAGGGGAGCTGGGACTGAGTGTCCGGTCACGCGCGCGAGCGCGCCGAGCGGAGCCGCCACCACGCGAACGGCACGTAGAGCGAGTAGTAGAGCTGATTCGGGACGACGCGGAGTCCCCAGCCGGCATCCACACCGGCGAGGATCAACACGTCGGCGGCGGCCCACAGCGCGTAGTAGGCGAAGGCGAAGAGGAGGATCGCGCGCAACGCGGGACTCGCGGCGCGCGCGCGCAGCCACAGCGCGAGCGCGGCGAAGAGCACCTCGTAGACGAGCCACAGTCCCTGCGCCGGCGCCTCGACCATCCCCAGCCATACCGGCGCGTAGACGAGACCCGTCGTCACGGGCACGAGGCAAGTCCAGGCGGCGGCGCGGCGTGCAGCCGCGCGCCATCGCTGCGCGGTGTCGCCGGTCTGTGCGAAGACCAGCCACAACACGCGGAAGTCTCCGAGCCACACGAAGACGAAGATCCACGCCGTCAGCGCGGCTCCGTCGAGACCGAGCACGCGCACGAGCGGACCGGTCGCGACGAGGTCGAGCAAGGTCTCGAGGGTGAAGGCGATCGCGTACGCGTGCAGGAAACGCCAGCGAGTGTCCCAGGCGGGGCGCCTTCGCGAGAGCAGAAACAACAAGAAGAGGGTTGGGACGATGAGGAGGAGCCAGATCGACTGGAAATCGCTGTGGTAGAAAGCCCCCCAGAAATCGGCAGACAATTGTGATCCTCCGCACCCCGCGGATCAGGAGGGGTCGCGTAGGATGGCACGCCGGATGCCGACCTCGCGCGATCTGCGATCGATCGTCGTGCTCGTCGCGCTGCTCGCGGCGCCTCTCACCGCGTGCGCGACGCCGCCCGTGATGTCGACCTTGGTCGTCACGGCCACCGCCTACAACTCGCTTCCGGAGCAGACGAGCCACCCGCCCGACGTCGCTGCCTGGGGCGACAAGCTCGAGCCGGGCATGAAGGCGATCGCAGTGTCGCCGGACCTGCTCGACGCCGGCCTGAAGCGCGGCACGAAGGTGGAGATCGAAGGGCTGAAGGGCAAGTACCTCGTGCTCGACCGCATGCCCGACCGCTGGGACAAGCGCATCGACATCTACATGGGCGAGGACGAGCGCGCCGCGCGCGACTGGGGCGTGCGCGAGGTGCGCATCAAGTGGGCGCCGGTTCGCGACTAGCAAGCGCGGCGAAGCCGCGCGCGCAGCGAGCCGAAGGCGAGCGTAGATCAGAGCTAGCAAGCGCGGCGAAGCCGCGCGCGCAGCGAGCCGAAGGCGAGCGTAGATCAGAGCTAGCCTCGGCCCAGTGAGTTCCCTGCCCGCCCACCTGCGAGACCGACTGCCCCCGCGCGCGACCTCCGACCCGGGCGAGGTGCTCGACCTCTTCCTCGAGTGGGTGGCCGAGCAGGGGCTCGAGCCCTACCCCGAGCAGGAGCAGGCGATCCTCGAGCTCTTCGCGGGGCGCCACGTCGTGCTCTCGACGCCGACCGGATCTGGCAAGTCTCTGGTGGCGCAGGCGCTGCACTGGAAGGCCCTCTGCGAGGGCCGCCGCTCGTTCTACACCGCGCCGGTGAAGGCGCTCGTCTCGGAGAAGTTCTTCGCCTGGTGCGAGGAGTTCGGCGCCGAGCGCGTCGGCATGCTGACCGGCGACGCCAGCATCAACCGCGACGCCCCGATCGTCTGCTGCACCATGGAGGTGCTGTCCAACATGGCGCTTCGACAGGGCGAGTCGCTCGACGCGCTCTACGCCGTGCTCGACGAGTTCCACTTCTACGACGACCGCGAGCGCGGCGCCGCCTGGCAGATCCCGCTGATCACCTTGCCGCGCACGCAGTTCCTGCTCATGTCGGCGACGCTCGGCGACACCTCGTCGATCGAAGCGCGCCTCTCGGATTTCACGCGGCGCGCGGCCGCGCACGTCCACTCCGATCGCCGCCCCGTGCCGCTCGACTTCGAGTACCGGGAGACGCCGCTCCACGAGACGCTCGACGAGCTGGTGCGCGAGGGCCTCTCGCCGGTGTACGTGGTCAACTTCACGCAGCGGGAGTGCGCGGAGCTCGCGCAGGGCGCGACGAGCGCCGCCTTCGCGGACCGCGCAGCGCGCGAGCGCATCGCGGCGCAGCTCGGCGACGTCCGCTTCGACACGCCGTACGGGAAGGACCTGCGGCGGCTGGTCGGACACGGCATCGGCATCCACCACGCGGGGCTCCTGCCCAAATACCGGCTGCTGGTCGAGCGGCTGGCGCAGCAGGGCCTGCTGCACGTCGTCTTCGGCACCGACACGCTCGGCGTCGGCGTCAACATTCCGATCCGCACCGTCGTCTTCAACCGGCTCTCGAAGTGGGACGGCCGCAAGCAGAGCCTCCTCAGCGTGCGCGAGTTCCGGCAGATCGCGGGGCGCGCGGGCCGCAAGGGCTTCGACGTACGCGGACTGGTGACGGCCCAGGCGCCCGATCACGTGATCGAGAACCGGCGCATCGAGGCGCGCGCCGCGGCGGGGCGTCGCAAGGCAGCGAAGCAGAAACCGCCGCCCGGCTTCGTCGGTTGGAACGAGGCGACCTTCCGCGAGCTCGTGACGCGCCCGCCCGAGCCGCTGCGCTCGCGCTTCCGCGTCGACCACGGTGTGGTGCTCTCGGTACTGCGGCGGCCGCGCGACGAGAGCCAGCGCTGGCCCGCGTACCGCGAGCTGATCGAGCTCGTGAACCGGAGCCACGAGGGCGACGCCGGCCAGGCGCGCATGCGGCGCCACGCCGCGCGCATCCTGCGCTCGCTGCGGCACGCGGGCGTCGTCGAGATCGCCGAGTCGGGCTTCGGGCCGCCGGAGCTGCGCGTCTCGGAGGACCTCCAGCTCGACTTCTCGCTCCACCAGACCTTGTCGCTCTGGCTGCTCGAGGCGCAGGCTGCGCTCGACCGCGCGTCGCCCGAGTACGCGCTGACCCTGCTCTCGCTGGTCGAAGCCGTGCAGGACGACCCGGTCCCGATCCTGCGCGAGCAGGCCTGGAAGGCGCGCCGCGCGCGCATGGCCGAGCTCGCGGCGGAAGGCGTCGACTACGACGAGCGCCGCCGGCTCGCCGAGGAGATCACGCATCCGAAGCCCGAGCAGGAGTTCATCGCCGCGTCCTTCGCCTTGTTCGCCGCGAAGCATCCCTGGGTCGGCGGCGAGGACGTGCGACCCAAATCGGTGGCGCGCGAGATGGTCGAGGGCTTCCTCGGATTCCGCGCCTACGTGCAGGACTACAACCTCGCGCGCAGCGAGGGACTGCTGCTCCGCTACCTCTCGCAGGTCCACAACGCGCTGGTGAAGAGCGTGCCCGACGCGGCGAAGACCGAGGAGGTCTACGACGTGATCGCGTTCCTGCGCACGTTGATCGCGCGCGTGGACTCGAGCCTGATCGAGGCGTGGCAGGCGCTGGTGCAGCCGTCCGATGACGTCGAGGCGCCGGCGCGCGCCTTCGATCTCGCGAAGAACGAGACGGCGCTGCGCGCGCGCGCGCGCCAGGAGCTCTCGGCCTGCGTGGCGGCGCTCTGGCGCGGCGAGTACGAAGAGGCGGCGGCCTTCCTGCGCCACGAGCCCGACGACCTCTGGGACGCCGCGCGCCTCGAGGCCGCGCTCGCGCCCTTCCTCGCCGAGTACGGCCGCATCGAGCAGACGCCCGAGGCGCGGCGCGCGCACTGGACGCAGCTCCGCTCGATCGGCGCGCGCACCTGGGAGGTGACCCAGGTGCTGCTCGATCCGCAGGGCGACCACCTGTGGGCGCTCCACGGCGAGATCGACCTGCGCGCCGAGCGCGACCCGCAGGAGCCCGTGGTGAGGCTGCGGAGGATCGGGGCCTAGCGTTGCGCCGGGGTGACGAACCAGTGATAGCGGCTCGCGCTGGAGTTGTTGCCGCAGTTCACCTTGCCGAACGCGAGCGATCCCCCTCGCGAGAACGCGACCTGGTCGGGGTTGCGGGTGCTGCAGCTCGAAAACGCAAGGCTGTGGAGCTGCGCGAAGCTCGTCACGTCGAAGAGCTTCAGCCCGGTTTCGTCGCTGGCGAGCAGGCGCTGGCTCGCGCGATCGAAGGCGGCTCCGTAGGTGTACCCGGTGACGTGCCACACCCCGCGATACGTGGTGAGATCGTTCGGGACGAAGTCCCGGATCGAGTACGTGTCGCCGCCGTTCCCGGTGGTCGCTGCGTAGGCGAGGTGCAGGCCGTCGGAGGAGATGGCGAGATCGCGGCCCTCGCCAGAGTACGAATCCACCATCATCTGGAGCAGGGAGGGTCCGCTCGCGGGAACGAACGCGTAGCGGGCCACCATCGGGCTTCCGCCCCTTACGGCGGCGATCAGCAGCTCGTTCGCCGTGGCGTTCCAGCGAATCAATCTGCCGTATTCGAACCACGAGCCCACCGGCGCGGAGGCGCCCGCCGCGAGCCAGGACAGGCGGACTCCCGACCCGATGTCCACGGCGACGAACAGCCCTCCGTCGGGGCCGATGGCCAGCGAGGAGATCGGCCCGGACACGGGCCACAGCTGGAGGTTGCCCGTCAGCAGATCCAGCCTGGCCAGCGCATTCTGCGCGGGCAGGGCCACGTAGAGGGCCTTGCCGTTCTCGTCGAGCTCGAGGTCCCCGGGAGCGGACGGCAACGGGTAGTAGGCCCCCACACGACCGTTGACGGCATTCCGGATCGCGATGCGTGCGCCGACCTTGTCTCCGATGATCAGCCAGCCGTCGCAGAGCGGGACGAAATCCCCGGTCGCTCCCAGCTCGAGCCAGCCGGAGGTCTGCGCCGGCATGATCGTGTCCTGCTCGCAGAACGGGTCGGTCGGCGACTGCGGAAGCACGTACGCGAAGTCGCACACGCCGCCGATGCCGTGCTCGGGCAGCTGACAGGCGAAGTCGTCCGGGAAGGCATCGAGGACCAGACCCTCGGTGCTGTCCTCGGGCCCGTAGCCGGGATTCCAGGCGTCTGGGTAGCCATCGTGGTCGCGATCCCGAGACGCCGCCGGATCCAATGGGAAGGCGTCGTCCTTCGTGGGCACGCCGTCGCCATCCCCATCTTCCGCCGGGACGTACGTCTGGAAGACGGGGCGACCCGCAACGCGCGTCACGACCACGATCTCACCGCGGCTCTGCACGACGCGCAGCGCATCGCCAGCGAGGATCTGCTGGTTGAAGAGCGTGTAGTCCGGGTTCCAATGCTCGAGCACGGTCCCGGCCCCGTCGCTCCGGACCGTGACGAGGCCGGCGGAAGTCCACGCGCCGTCGGCGACACCATGGGGCAACGAGTGCAAGACCTGGAGCGTGATGCCGTCGTAGATATCCCCCGAGCCGAGCAGCACGCGCGCGCCGTCGGACGACACTCGGATCGGATGCTGAATCGCGTAGTCCCCGTGATAGGGCGAGTCCCCGAGCCCGGTGAGAGCGCCGCTCTGCGGATCGAACGATTCCCACAGGAGGTCGTTCGGAGAGTTGTCGTCCCTCGCGAAGTAGAGGCGGTGATTCACGGGATTCCAGTCGTAGCTGTGCGAGAGATGGCCCATCGGGTACGTGCTGGCCGGCGTGCCATCGGCGCGGAGAACGGAGTGGACCTGGAAGCCCGCTCGCGGGTAGGCCGCCAGCATGAACTGGCCCATCGCCTGCAGCCCCGTGATCCCCTGCGACATCGTCGTGAAGTGCGCCTCGCGAGGGAAGCTCGCGCCGAGATCGATCCGCGTGATCTCCCCGCTCGCATAGCCGACATAGAGGCGACCGTGCTCCGTCGAGTACGCGATCTGCGTCGCGCCTTGGCCGATGTCGATCGGGTTCATCGGGGCGTCGTCGTCGAGCGACCAGCGGTAGACGCGGTCGTTCTCCGGCGACAGCAGGTAGAGGGTTCCCGCCGCATCCACCTCGATCCGCGACGGTGTGTAGATGGGAACCGCGCGCGCGATGTCGCAGACATTCGGCTGTCCGGCGCGACCCTGCTCCGGCAGCTGGCACGCCGAGTCGTACGGGAAGGCGTCCAGCTGGAGTCCGGTCGTACTGTCCTGTGGACCCTTCCCGGGATTCCACGCGTCCGGATGGTGGTCGCCGTCGGTGTCGAGTGACGCCGCGGGATCGAGCGGGAACGCATCGGCCGCGTTCGCGACGCCGTCGCCGTCCGCATCGTTCGTGGGGACGTAGGTGTGGACCTGGGCGAGCCCGTCGACGATCGTCACGACGGCGAAGCCGCCTTCCCATGTGAACACGCGCAGCGGGAGCCCGGCGAAGGTCTGCAGATTGCGCAGCGCCAAGTCGGCGGTCCAGTGACGGAGCAAGGTGCCTCCACCTTCCGTCGCGCTCAGGGTCAGGAGATCGCCGTCCCCGAGCCAGACGGCGTCGATGGGCCCGAAGGCCAGAGACGCCTCATAGGTCAGGTCCGGCGCCGCGTAGATGTCACCCGAGCCGAGCAGCACTCGCGTTCCGTCGCGCGACACCCGGATCGGCCCCGCGATCTCGAAATCGCCGTGGTAGGGCGACTCGCCGGCGTCGCGGATCTCTCCCGTGCCCGGGTCGATCGAGTCGAAGAGCAGGTCATTCGGGGAGAGCGGGTCGCGGAAGTAGTACATGCGCCCGGAGGCCTCGCTCCAGGCGAGCGCGCTCGAGTACCAGCGCGTCTCCGCGGCCGATACCGGAGCGCCGTCCGACGCAAAGGTGTAGTGCGTGCCGGCGATGCCGCTCGCGTCGCTCGCGAAGAGGAACGATCCAGCCGCGGCGAGTCCGTCGGGAACCGCGCGCACGGTGGCGAACGGCGCCGAGGCGATGGGGAGATCGGCGTCGATCTGCTGGATCGCGCCGCTCGCGTACGCCACGTAGAGGCGGCGATGCGCCTCGGAATAAGCGATGTGGCGCGCGCCAGGGTCGATATAGATGGGCTTGAGCCAATGTCCGGCCGCGAGCGACCAGCGGTAGATCTGCTGCCGGTCCTGCGCGTGCAGGTAGAGGACCTCGTCGCCGAGCTCGACGTCGGTAGGGACGAAGGGCGGCGAGGCCGGCGTGAAGAGCGCCTCGCCGAGGTAGCTCCTCACGGCGTCGAGATCGCGCTGATCCACGACGCCGTCGAAGATCACGTCCGCTCGCGCGCAGATCGGCAAGCTGCCCGGCGGCGGGCCGATACAGGTCTCGACGAGGGCCTCGTCCGCCCCATCGACCCAGCCGTCCGCGTTCACGTCGCTGCGGAGCTCGGTGAGATTGCAGGGTCCGATGCCCAGCGCGAGCGCGCCGAGCGCGCAGGCAGCCAGGCGATGCACACGCGAGCTCCGGAATGCCAATCGAGAACTCCCCCTGCCGGCGGGGTGACCCATCGGCATGTCGGGCGCCGAAGCTGATGGCTCAGCGCCGGGTTGCGCCGAGGAACGCGGCGCATCGGCGCCTGATCCGTCAGTGGGTCACGAACCAGGTGAAGCTGCTCGTGTAGCCGAAGAAGCACGCCTGCCTGCCGATGGCCAGGGTCCCACCGCGGGAGAACGCGACCGTGTCGTGGCCGACGTAGTCGCAGGGCGCACTTGCGGCGGTCTCGCGCTGCGCGAACGTCGCGACGTCGTAGACCTTGAGCGCCGCGCCATTGCCCGTGATCACGCGCGCGCTCGCGCGGTCGAAGGCGACCGCCCGCGGAGACCGACCGACCGGCCATACGCCTCGATACGACGTGATCTGGCTCGCGACGTAGTCGAAGACCGCGTAGGACGCGGCGCCCGAGCCGTTGCCTGCGGTGGTCGCGAAGGCGAGGTGCAGACCGTCGCGCGAGATCGCGAGATCCTGGCCCGGGCTGCCCGTATTCGGATTGCTCTGGAGCAGGGTCACACCCGTCGTCGGATCGAATGCGTAGCGGTAGATCGTCGAGTACCCGCCGACGTCGAGCTCGTTGGCGATCGCGTTCCAGCGGATGAAGGTGCCTGGGATGTTCCAGGGACCGGCGAGCGTCGACGCGTCTGCGGCCAGGTAGAAGAGTTGGGGGAGCGCATTGGTGGTCTGGGGCTGGACCGCGATCAGCAGCCCACCGTCCGGCCGGGACGCGAGCGCTTGGATCGGGCTGGGGACGTCGATGACTCGCAGGTGGCCCGTGAGGAGATCGAGCTCGCCGAGACCGAGCTGGTCCGGCAGCGCGACGAAGAGGCGCTTCCGGCCCTCGTCGATCTCCAGGTCACCGGAGTTCGAAGGCAAGCTGAAGAAGGCGCCCTGACGGCCGTTCACCATGTTGCGCACCGAGATTCGACCCGGACCCTGCTCGCCGATCAGCATCCAGCCGTCGCAGAGCGGCACGAAGTCGCTCGTGCCGAAGAGCTGACGCGAGCCCGAATCCGCGGCGGGGAGCACCGTGTCGTGGTCGCAGAACGGCTGCTCGATCGACCGCGGCAGCACGTCGACGAAGTCGCACACTCCGTCCACGCCGTGCTCCGGAAGCTGACACGCCATGTCGTCGGGGAAGGCGTCGACCACGAGGTGATCGGTGCTGTCGTCGGGCCCGTAGCCGGGATTCCACGCGTCCGGATAGCCGTCGTGGTCGGTGTCGCGCGAGGCGGCCGGATCGAACGGGAAGTCGTCCTCTTCGTTCGGCACGCCGTCTCCGTCGCCGTCGTCCGTCACCTCGTAGTGCTGGACGAACGGCCGGCCGTTCACGAGCGTCACGACCGCGATCTCGCCGCCCGATTCGACGATGCGCAGCGGGGTTCCGGTCAGCTGCGCCCGGGCCTCCATGCGGAAGTCGCGGGTCCACTGCTCGATCCACCATTGGTAGGGGTCGAGCAGGAGCAGACGACCATCGTCCAGCCACAACGCGTCCGCGTTCTGTGGGAGCGAGCGCAGGTGCAGGAGCGAGAGACCGTCGTAGAGGCCGCCCGACCCGAGCAGCACGTAGTGACCGTCCGGCGAGACGCGGATCGGCTGCTTGATCCAATAGCCGCCTGGATACGGCGACTCGCCATACGCGGTGATGAGTCCGCTGGACGGATCGATCCGGTCCCATTGGACGTCGTTCGACGAAGTGCTGTCCTGGTTGTAGTACATGCGCGAGTTGGCTTCGCTCCAGGTCGGCTGTCCCGAGAGGACCGAGGGTCTCCATCCGAGGCGAGTGCCGTCGGGCGCGAACGTGTAGTGGAAGCGCTCGTCGATCGCGAAGACGAACCGACCGGCCGTCTGGAGCGCCTTGACCCCGTACGCGAGCGTCGCGAAGTGGCGCTCGCGCAAGACGGCGGCGCCGAGATCGATCGAGGTGATGACCCCGCTCGTGTAGCCGACGTACAGCCGGTTCAGGTCCGACGAGTAGGCGAGGTGCTGCGGTTCATCGCCGACGAGGATGGGGTTCAGGGAGCCGCCCGAGGCGATGGACAATCGATAGATGCGGTCGTTCTCGCGGGACAGCAGGTAGAGCGTGCCGGTGTCGTCCGCCTCGATGCGCGTCGGCGTGTATGCGGGGACCGCGCGCTCGATGTCGCACCGGTCCGGCTGATCGGGCAGCGCCTGCTCCGCGAGCTGACAGGCAGAGTCGTGCGGGAAGAAGTCCAGCGCGAGACCCTGGCTGCTGTCCTCGGGTCCGTAGCCGGGGTTCCACGCGTCCGGGTAGCCGTCCCCATCCGAATCCTGTGAGGCGGAGGCGTCCAGCGGGAAGGCATCGTCGTCGTTCGCCACGCCGTCCCGGTCGGCGTCGTTGGTCGGGGCATACGCGCGGACGAGCGGTCGGCCGTCCACCTCCGTCACGACCGTGATCTCTCCCTGCGACTCCAGCAGCCGCAGCGGCGTCCCCGCATAGTCCTGGTAGTTGTACGGGTGGAATCCGGCGTCCCAGTGCTCGAGCCGCGTGCGACCGCCGGCGTCCCGGATCGTCACGAGCGTGCCGTCGGCGAGCCACAACGCGTCGGTGACGATGTACGGAAGCGAGTTCAGGTCCACGAGGCTGACGCCGTCGAGGATGTCCCCGGAGCCGACCAGCAGGAAGCGCCCGTCGCGCGACACGCGGAGCGGAAGCTGGAACCGGTATTCACCGTGGTACGGGGAGTCGCCCGTCGCCGTGACGACGCCCGTCACCGGATCGATGCGCTCCCACTGGACGTCGGTCGGAGATCCGTCGTTCGTGAAGTACATGCGCGAGTTCGCCGCGCTCCAGGTCGCCAGGTCGGAGGAATTGATGTTGAGGCCGGGCCCGATGCGGACACCGTTCGGTGCGTAGGTGTGGTGCCTGCCGCCTTCCATCACGTAGACGAAGCGCCCGGCGGTCTGCACGGTCCGGATCGCGGCCACGAACAACGCGAACGGCTGCTCCTGCAACGGGTCGGCGGCGAGATCGATCTGCGTGAGGTCCCCGTTCGCGTAGCCGACGTAGAGCCGATCGTTCTCCGCCGAGTACGCGAGCTGCGTCGCGCCGGCGCCGATGGGGATCGGGTTCAGCGGCGCGTCCTCGTCGAGCGACCAGCGGTAGATGCGCTGGTTCTCGGGAGAGAGCAGGTAGAGCGTGCCCTCGGCGTCCGCCTCGATGCTCTTCGGCGTGTAGACGGGGATCGTGCGCGCGATGTCGCACACGCCCGGCTGCCCGGCGAGCGCCTGCTCCGCGAGCTGGCATGCCGAGTCGTGCGGGAAGGCGTCGAGCGCGAGCCCTTCGGTGCTGTCCGCGGGTCCGGAGCCCGGGTTCCACGCGTCGGGCGCGCCGTCGCGGTCGGAATCCAGCGAGGCCGCGGGATCCAGCGGGAAGTCGTCGGCGAGGTTGAGGATGCCGTCGCCGTCCGCGTCGGCGGAGGGGACGTAGGTGAAGAACGCCGGGCGGCCGTCGACGCGCGTCACCACCGAGATCCCGCCCTGCGTCTCCACCACTCGCAGAGGAGTGCCCGCGTAGTAGACGTAGTTGTACGGATGCTGGTCGGTGTCCCAGTGCTCCAACAACGTGCGGCCGTGGCCGTCGTCGCGCAGCGTCACGATGCTGCCGTCCGCCAGCCACAGCGCGTCGGCATAGGCATCCGGGAAGACCGGCGGCTTGATCTGGAGCGTGTTCGCGTCGTAGAGGTTGCCGGACGCGGTCCAGAGGAAGCGGCCGTCGCGCGACACGCGCACGGGCGGCGAAACGGGGTAGGCCCCGCGATACGTGGACCCGCCGAAGGTCGAGATGCGTCCGGTTGCGGGATCGATGCGCACCCAGCTGACGTCGATCGAGCTCGTGGAGTACATGCGCGCGTTGGGCGCGCTCCAGACCGGTCCCGCTACGGGGAGCCCGAAGTCGCTGATGAGCGCGCCGTTCGCGGCGAACGTGTGCTGACCGGAGCCGTCGCTCGCGTAGACGTAGGCACCCACCGCCTGGATGCTCTGCACCTTCGACGAGGTCGTCGCGAAGGACTGCTCGTGCAACGACGGATCGCTCGGATCGATCTGCGTGATCTTGCCGCTCCCGAATCCGGCGGGATTCCCGTACCCGACATACAGGCGCCGGTTCGCCGCAGACCAGCCGATGGCCTGCGGGTTGTCGCCGACGACGATCGGAGCGAGGTGGTAGTTCTCGGCGAGCGACCAGCGGTAGATGCGGTCGTTCTCGGGACTCAGCAGGTAGAAGGTTCCCGCGTCGTCCGCGACCACCTGCGTCGGCGTGTAGACCGGAATCGAGCGCGCGAGGTCGCACACATCCGGGTGTCCGGGGCGCGCGTGCTCGGCGAGCCAGCAGGTGGAATCGTGCGGGAAGGAGTCGAGCACGAGCCCCTGGCTGCTGTCGCCCGGCCCGTAGCCGGGGTTCCAGGCATCGGGCGCGCCGTCGCCGTCGGAGTCCACCGATGCGGCGACGTCCATCGGGAAGGCATCGGCGGCATTCGGAACGCCGTCGCCGTCGGCGTCGTTCCTGACCACGTCGAGCTGGACGGTGGGTGACCCGTTCACCAGGGTCAGGACTGCGATGCCCGCGTCCCAGTCGAGGACGCGGAGCGGGTCTCCCGGATAGGTGTGGACGTCGTAGAGGCGCTGGTCCGAGCCCCAGTGACGCAGGCGCGTGGCGCCGCCGACGCTTTCGAGGGTCAGCAGCTCGCGGCCGTCGAGCCACAGACCATCCTTCGGAGCGAAGGACATCGCCGCGACCCTTTGGAGCGAGATGCCGTCGTAGAGGTCGCCCGAGCCGAGCAGCACGCGCGCGCCGTCGCGCGAGACGCGGATCGGCGGTGCGATTGCGTAGTCGCCGTGATAGGGGCTCTCTCCGTTCGCCGTGAACTTGCCGCTCGCGTCGATCGCCTCCCACAGCAGGTCGTCCGGACTGACCTGGTCCCGGAAGTGATAGAGGCGTCGGTTCGCGGAGCTCCAGGCGAGCGTGCTCGATCGGTATCCGCCCACCGACGAGACGAGCCGGCCGTCCGACGCGAACGTGGCATAGGTGTTGCTGAATCCGCCCCCGGCCACGAAGTTGCCCACGGCCACGACGTACGCGCCAGCGGTGGCAAGCCCCGCCGGCGCGCTAGACAGGGTGGCGAAGCGCGTCTCCGCGGCCGGGAACGACGCGTCGAAGCGCGTGATGCGCCCATCCTGATAGGCGACGTACAGGCTGTCGTTCTCGCTCGAGTAGGCGACGTAGCGCGACGACGACCCGAGCAGGATCGGCGCGATCGGCCGGCGCTCGGGAAGAGACCAGCGCTGGATGCGGTTGTGGTCGGGATCGTGCAGATGGAGGATGCCGTCGCGCGAGACGTAGACCGACGCCGGCACGTAGCCGGGCGGCGCGGGGTTGAAGAGCACGGCGCCGAAGTGCTGCTGCACCGCGATGAAGTCATCCGTGTCGACGTCGCCGTCCGCGTCGACGTCGGCGCGCGCGCAGCGCGGGTCCGTGCCGGGCGGCAGCGCCAGGCACGTGCCGACCAGGGTCGCGTCGTAGATGTCGACGTAGCCGTCGAGGTTGACGTCGGCGCGACGCACTTCGACGTCGCACGGGCCGACGCCCAGCAGCGCGAGCCCGAGCAGCGCGAGCAGGCGAGACCACGAGGCGACCCGGAGACCGGCAACCTTCACGGCGAACCCCGCCCCCCGTCGGCGCTACATCCTTCATTGTCGCGCTGCCGAATTCAACCTTGACTTCGAGGCCGCACGCCGTTCATCGTGACGTCACCGTGAAGCTCCGCCTCGTCGCCGCAGGACTGTTTCTGGCCGTCCCCGCGATCTCGCCGGCGGCGCCGATCGTCGCTATCGATGCGGATCCGACCGTGGCAGGGGTCCAGGCGAGCCGCACGGTCGCCGCGGGCAGCGCCTTCGAGGTGGACCTGGTCGTCTCGGACGTCTCCGCGGCGAGCCCCGTGCAGAGCTTCCAGATCGAGCTCGGCGTCTCGAGCGGCGCCGTCACGGCGCTCGATGCGCTGGACGGCGCCTTCCTGGAAGCTCCCGTGCTCACCTTGCAGGAGATCGTCACCCCGAGCTCCGTCCAGTTCGCCCAGATCTCGGCGGACCCGAGCGGCGCGAGCGGCAGCGGCGTGCTGGCGCGCTTCCTGTTCGACGCGACCGCTCCCGGCGACGCGGCCCTGACCTTGCCGACGCTCCTGCTGTCCGCTCCCTTCGGCGTCCCGATCTTCGTCGGAGAGATTCGAGGAGCGAACGTCGCGGTGGCGGCCGTGCCCGAGCCGACCGGCGCCCTGCTCTTCGCGGTCGGGCTGGTCGCTGCGCGCGCCGCCGCGCGGCGCCGCTAGCCGCCCACGAGCAGATCGGGCACGTCGCGAAGTCGTGCCCGCGCGCGGGGCAGTACTCGCGGCCGAAGTAGATGATCTGGAGGTGGCGGCGGCCCCAGTCCTCCGGCGGGAACAGGCGCTTCAGGTCGCGCTCCGTCTCTACGACGTTGCGCGCGCGAGAGAGTCCCCAGCGACCGGCCAGTCGGTGGATGTGCGTGTCGACGGGGAAGGCGGGCTCGCCGAAGGCCTGCACGCTGACGACGCTCGCCGTCTTGTGGCCGACGCCCGGCAGCGTCTCGAGCGTCGCGAGGTCGCGCGGCACGCGCTCGCCGTGCTCCTCGACGAGCGCGCGCGAGAGCGCCGCGATGTTCCTGGCCTTGGTCGGCGCGAGGCCGCAGCTTCGGATCAAGCGCTGGATCTCCCCGGGGTTCAGCTTCGCCATCGCGGCCGGCGTGGAGGCACGCGCGAAGAGCGCGGGCGTCACCTGGTTGACGCGCGCGTCCGTGCACTGCGCCGACAGCACCACCGCCACCAGCAAGGTGAAGGGATCGTCGTGCTGGAGCGGGATCGCGGCATCCGGGTACAAGCGATCGAGGATCTTCCCGATGCGCCGCGCTTTCTCGTTGCGGGTCACCCGCTCTCGTAAGGCGGACCGCCGCCGGTAACGCGCTCGACCCGCTCGAGCAAGGCGATGAGAGTCGGCCGCGCGGCCAGCAGCAGGGCCGAGCCGGGGATGCGGTCCTCGCGCAACGTGACGAGCATCGAGTAGACGGCGAGGTCGGCCATCGAGAGCCTCTCGGCGTAGAAGAAGGGCCGCGCGCCGAGGAAGTTCGCGAGGTCGTCGAGCCGTAGCGCGAGCTCCCGGAGCAGCGCCGTGTGCGGACGCTCCCAGGTGCCGCCCGCGCGCAACCAGGCGCCGAGCCGGCGCAAGAGGCTCGAGCCTTTCGGCGAGGGCGGCACCGCCGCGGGCTCGCCCGCCAGCGGCAGCGGCGCCTCGTAGTCGTCGCCCATCGCCTGCCGCCGGTACTTCATGAAGTACCAGAGGAAGGATTCGTCGGCCCACTCCTCGAGCTGCCGCTGCTGTACAGCGACCGTCGGATCGGGGGAGAGCAGCGGCGGCTCCGGATACACCTGATCGAGTCGCAGCAGGATCTCGGTGGAGTCGGGTACGTGCTCGCCGTGGAGATCGAGCGCCGGCAGCATCCCCGTCTTCGGGCTGAAGCGCTTGTAGTCCTCGACGCTCGTCGGCTCGACCAGCTCGAAGTCGAGCCCCTTGTAGAGGAGCGCGCGCCGCACCTTCTCGGTGAACGGAACGCGGGCCTGACCGTAGAGCGTGATCATCGCGGCTCGCGCTGCTGCTCGCGACCGCGCGCCTGGATCCCCGCCCGGCGCCCCGCCACCGACTCCGGGGTGACACCGACCAGATGCTCGCGCGAGCGCCGCGACTCCATGCGCAGGCCCTCGCCGAAGGTCGTGGCGAAGCCCTCGTCGATCATGCGCTTGTAGCCGCGCAGGCTGCGCGGCTCGCAGGAGAGCATGTCGGTCGCCAGCTGGCGGCAGAAGGGCAGCAGCGCCTCCGGCTCGACCACGTGGTTCACGAGCCCCCAGCGCAGGGCGCCGTCGGCGTCGAGGAAGTTGCCGGTGAACGAGAGCTCCTTGGCGCGCGAGATTCCGATCAGGCGCGGCAGCTTCTGCGAGAGGCCCCAGCCCGGCAGGATGCCGACGCGCGCATGCGTGTCCGCGAAGACCGCCGCGCGCGACGCGACGAGCACGTCGCAGGCCAGCGCCAGCTCGAAGCCGCCCGTGATGGCATGGCCGTTGATCGCGCCGATGATCGGGCTCTCGAAGTCGGCCATCGCGCCGACGATCGACACCTCCGCCGCGCCCGACTCGCTCATGCGCGGCGCGCCGCCGAGCTCCTTCAGGTCGACGCCCGCGCAGAATGCGCGGCCGGCGCCGGTCAGGACCACGACGCGCGTGTCGGCGTCCTTCTGGAGCTCGCGGAAGGTCTGCTCGATCGCACGTCGCAGCGGGAGGTTCAGCGCGTTCAGCGCCTCGGGGCGGTTGAGCGTGACCGTCGCGATGCCTTCCGACTTCTCCACGAGCACGAGCGACACAGCCGATCCTCCCGCGGCCGAAGATACCGAAGCGATCGCGGGCCCCGCGCGACGCGAGCCGGACGCCGCTGACAGGTGCTCAGCGCCGGAGCAGAATGCGGCCCGTGGTGAGCGACGCGCGCTGGCAGAAGATCTACGCGGTGGTCCGTCGCATCCCGCGCGGCCGCATCGCCACCTACGGCCAGGTCGCGTTCCTGGCCGGCCTCGCGGGACATGCGCGACAGGTCGGCTACGCGCTCGCCGCGCTGCCGCCGGGAAGCCGCGTCCCGTGGCACCGCGTGATCAACGCGCAGGGCCGCGTCAGCCCGCGCGCGCTGCCGGGCTGGGACGCCGTGCAGCGACAGCTGCTCCGCCGCGAAGGCGTGCGCTTCGACCGCGAGGCGCGCGTGTCGCTCGAGCGCTTCCAGTGGCGCCCGCGGAGCGCCGGATGAGGATCGCACTGCGCGCGCTGCTCGCGCTCGTGGGGCTTCTCGCGGCGTTCGTGCTCGCGCGCGCGCTGCTCGCGCCGCTCGAGCGCCCGGACGCCGTGGCGGCGGACGAGGATTCCTACCGCGTGGACGCGGACGCGGTCGCGCGGCGCCTCGCGGGCGCGCTGCGCTTCCAGACGATCTCGCACGAAGGCGCTCCGCTCGACGAGGCGGCCTTCGAGGGGCTGCGGGCGTATCTCGCGAAGACCTGGCCGCGCGTCCACGCGCAGCTCGCGCCCGAGCGGATCGGTGGTCACAGCCTGCTCTACACCTGGCGCGGTCGGGCCGCGAACGAGCCGGCACTCCTGCTCGCGGCGCACCAGGACGTCGTGCCGGTGGCCGCGCCCGAGCAGTGGCAGCACCCGCCCTTCGAAGGCGAGATCGCGGACGGCCAGATCTGGGGGCGCGGCGCGCTCGACGACAAGGGCAGCCTCGTCTGCATCCTCGACGCGGTCGAGTCGCTGCTGGCCGAGGGCTACGCGCCCGAGCGCACCGTCTACCTCGCCTTCGGCCACGACGAGGAGATCGGCGGAGAAGCCGGCGCGCGCGTCGTGACGGACACGCTCGCCGCGCGCGGCGTACGGCTCGCGTCGGCGCTCGACGAGGGCGGCGCCGTCGCGAATGGCTTCGGCGGCCTGCTCGATCGCCCGCTCGCCGCGGTCGGCGTCGCGGAGAAGGGCTTCGTCGACGTGCGCCTGCGTGCGACCGCGGACGGCGGCCACTCGTCGACGCCGCCGCGCCAGACGGCCATCGGCATGCTGGCCGCGGCGATCGTCGCGCTGGAGGACCATCCGATGCCCGCGCGCGTCGGCGGCACCTTCGAGCGCCTGATCTCGCGGCTCGCGCCCGAGGTCGGGTTCACGCGCCGGCTCGCGCTCGCGAACTTCTGGCTGCTGCGGCCGCTCCTTCCGATGGTGTCGCCGCGCGTGCCGATCGTCGACGCGATGATCCGCACGACGACCGCCCCGACGATCGTGCGCGGCGGCGTCAAGAGCAACGTGCTGCCGCGCGAGGCCGAGGCGATCGTGAACTTCCGCATCCTGCCCGGCGACACGGTCGAGAGCGTGCTCGGCCACGTGCGGCGCGCGGTCGACGATCCGCGCATCGAGACCCTGATCGACGTCCCGGAGCAGGCGAAGGACCCGAGCCCCACCTCGCCCGACGACGGCCCCGCGTTCGCGGCGATCGAGCGCGCGATCGCGGCGGTGTACCCGGACGCGGTGGTCGCGCCCTACCTCGTGGTCGGCGCCACCGACGGGCGTCACTACGCGCGCATTGCCGACGGCGTCTACCGCATTCTGC
>Ga0335082_10000261_pt1 | contig 53692 bp, 42 predicted proteins | sample Lox_Sample_41_FD_206718 | JGI IMG/M metagenome (GOLD analysis project Ga0335082, IMG submission 206718) | Soil microbial communities from Loxahatchee National Wildlife Refuge, Florida, United States - Lox_Sample_4.1 | ecosystem: Environmental > Terrestrial > Soil > Wetlands | place: USA... | reverse complement strand
ATTCGCAAGGACGTGAAGATCACAGAAGGGGAAGTGGTGCAGAACAAGCACAGCTACAAAGAAGACGCGATCGCGCTGGCAATCGGGGGAGGCGGGGGATCGACGATCGGGTTGATCGCCGGGAGCCTGGGCAAGGGCATGGGGATCGGATTCGCGGTGGGCGCGGCATACGTGGTGGCGCACAAGGGCAAGGAAGTGAACCTGCCGGCGAACACGGCGATGCTCGTGCGCGTGGATAATACGGTGATGGTGCCGTACTTTGCCGCGGCAAATGAGCAGGCGCAGGGGACGGAGGTTGCGCTGGCGCACTAGTTTGTTGTGTAGTTCCTCCGGGAACCGCCCGCCGGGAAAAAGCCTGGCGGGCGGTTCTTTTTTTGAGGCGCTCAAGTAACAAACAGAATTCATTCTTAGCAGGACCCGCCGGTGAGATCCGTCGTGGCAAACAGTGTTCCTCATGAATGACGACGGGTTTGTGCCTGCAGGCGGTGATTTTCGGGAGGTTCGGGCGCCGATGCTTGTTCAGGGAGAAGCGTTCGGCGCCCGTTGGGGGGTTCTGGCAGGCAAAAACGGAGAAGTTCCTTTGGGGGAGGAGATCTGCCCGGGCACGGCGCGGACTAAAGACCAGAAACGCCGGAGACTCGAGCCTCGAACCGACTGCTGGGAAGAAGAGGAGCAGACGGTGTGCCAATCGAAAAGCAAGGGAATGTGAAGGAAATGGGTGGGTTAGCAGAAGGGAGCGAATTTCAAAATTGAATCAAGAGGGGCAAGTGTTGCCGAATTGAAACAGAACCTGTGACAACACTAAGGCCAGCGGGCAAGCTGAGGAAACTTGTCCGAGCTGGCCGGGCAGGCTATCCGGTTTTTTCATGCATGCCATCGGTTTTTCGTCTGAGATTTCCACCGATTTCCATTTGACCCTCCGCAGAAGGGCGCGATACTTTACGTACGAAAGGCCAGGCATGGCTATTTCAGATTTCCACCAAAATTTCCCACAACAAGATTCCAGAGGAGATACATGTCGACTGAGTTGCGTAATTTTCTAGCTCTTTCGTATGAAGAGCTCGAAGAACTGAATTTGAAGGCAAAAGAGCAACGCAAGAAGCGCACCCCGATTCACAAAGTCCAGGAAGACCGAATCAAGTATCTAAGCGACGAAAAGCGAATCAAGGCAGTGACGGTCCTGTTCAGCGATCTGGAAGGCCGTCTGCATATGCTGGACTACGACAAAAAGTTTTTGGTGAAAAGCTTCGACAACCTGACGTTCGACGGGTCGTCGATTCGCGGGTTCACGGCGCAGCGGGAAAGCGATCTGCGATTGGGGATGGACTGGTCGTCGTTCTACTGGGCGCCATCGGACATTTTCGGCGGCGGGAAAGTGCTGGTGTTCGGCGAGGTCATCGACAAGGACGGATCGCCGTACAGCGCGGACATCCGGGGCGCGCTGAAGGGCTATGCGGAAGCGCTGTTCAAGAAGGAAGGCTACACGCTGAATGCGGCGAACGAGATTGAAGGGTTCCTGTTCCAAGGAGCGGAGGCCGAGCGGCACTATCACGAAACGGGGAAATTCGAATACGTGAACACGGGTGGATACTACCACTCGCTGCCGGGCGACCCGTTGCGGACCTTTATCGATACGACGGCGGAAGTGCAGCGGGCGATGGGATTCCAGAATGAGAAAGACCATCCGGAGGTTGCTCCTTCCCAGTTCGAGATCAACTATTCGTACGGCGAGGTGCTGGCGGCTGCGGACCAGATTCAGTTGTACAAGCTGATCTGCCGGCAGGTGGCAAACAAGATGGGGCTGACGGCGAGCTTCCTGCCGAAGCCGGTGGTGGGAGTCAACGGCAGCGGTATGCACACGAACGTGTCCATCTCGGAGAACGGGAAGAACCTGTTCTGGGACCCGAAGGGAGAAGAAAAACTGGGCAAGCTGGGCTGGTCGTTTGTGGACCGAATTCTGACCCACGGGAATGACATCTGCCTGCTGCTGAATCCGAGCGTGAATGCGTACCGGCGGCTGGATCCGCACTTCGAGGCGCCGAACCAAATCAAGGCGTCGCCAGTCGACCGCGGGTCGATGATCCGCATCCCGATTGGGAACGAAAAGAGCATGCGGGTAGAAGTGCGATCGGTGGCACCGGATGCGAACCCGTATCTGGTGATGTACTCGATCTTCAAGACGGGAATTGACGGCGATACGGCAAAGATCAAGAACCTGCGGCAGGCCGAGCGGTATTTGCCGGACAACATCTATACAGCGATTGAGAACTTCGAGAAAGCCGATTGGATCACGAAGTTGCTGGGCGCGGACGTAAAGGCGCGGTATGCGGACCTGAAAAGGGCTTCGGCGGACCGTTGTGCGCGCAGCCTGGGAACGTTTGTGAAGGCGGCGGAAGTGCAATACCACCACGAGGTGTACAACCAGTTCCTCTGGAACCTGTTCTAGAAAGAGCTGCGAACAAGGTTGGACGAACGCCCCCGGCAAGGTCTGGGGGCGTTTCCGTTTTTGGGGTGGAGAGGCGGGGCAGAGCCGAAGATGACCTTTTCTTGACGCGGTCATGACAATTGCGGAGCGCTCTTCAAGTAGGTTAAGGGCTGATCGGTTCCACAGAGCGTCCCACCCCAAAGCGCCCTCCGGGGAAGGACCGGAGGGCGTCTCTCCTATCGTCATATGTAAGGCAACAGTCAGGAAGTCTTCAGGTGACCGGCCCGAGGGCATGAAGCTACCGTATCCGTCTGAGCCGGGAGAGATAAAAGCCGGAAGTTGGCGGACGAGGTCCGATGAAGATTCTGCATATCTCCGAGGAAAGCAGCCTTTTGTTGCTGCGAGGGCGCTACCTGAAAAGCCTGGGATACGAAGTCGTGGGCACTCGAGAAGTGGGGACGGCATTCGCGATGCTGCGCTCGGGCGAGCGGTTTGACGCGCTGCTGCTGTGCCACACGCTGAGCGAGGCGGTGAAGCTTGGGATAGCGGGGCGAGCGCGGAGAGGATGGGGTCGACCGTTGATCGTGGAGTTGTATTTGGCGGAAACGCCAGTGACGGGGGGAATCGCGCTGGAAGCCGACCGCGATTTTCAACCGCAAATGGAGCGATGGGCGGAGTCGCTGACCGGGCTGCCCGAGAGGGCAACAAGAGAAACAGAAGACGCCTTGCTGCAAACGCACTAGAACAATTCCTGGGATCAATTCAGGCAGTCGTCTTGGCGGCTCCGGCGGAAGCCCATACGGGCGATTGGAGAGCAGGCAAACGAATCAGGAAATGGCAGCCGCCCTCAGGGCTGTCTTGAAGCTGCAGGGTGCCCCCATTCGCTTCGATAATCCATTTTGAGATGGCAAGACCGAGGCCGGCGCCGGTCTGGTCGGTGGAGGAGCGGCTGAAGCGTTTGAAAACGCTGGCCCGATGGTGGGGAGGGATGCCGGGACCGTTATCGCGAACATGAATGGCGATGAGATTATCCGGATGCGCAGCAGCAAGGACGGCAATTGAACTGCCCTCCGGAGTGTATTTGATGGCGTTGTGAATGATGTTGAGGAAGGCTTGACGGAGCAATAGTTCGTCGGCAAAGGCAAGAGGAAGGCCGGAGGCCTGGAGGGTGAGGGATTGGGATTTTTCCTGGGCCAGAATTTCGAGGAGGCCAACGCTCTGGGAGAGAAGGGCGGAGACGTCACACTGTGAGGCACTCAGGGTGATCTGGCCGGCATCCATACGGGCGATGAGGAGCAGATTTTCGACGAAGCGGGAGAGGCGATTGACTTCTTCCAGCATGCTACCGATGGTGTCGTGATAATGGGCCCGGGTGGAGGAGCGTTGCAGGCCGACTTCACCGACGCTGCGGAGAGCGGCGAGAGGAGTGCGGAGCTCGTGGGAAACGTCGGAGGTGAAGCGTTGGAGTTGTTCGAAAGCGGATTGCAAGCGGTGAAGAAGGTTGTTGATGACGATGGCGAGGCGGCCGAGTTCATCATGGGGATTGCCTAGAGGAAGGCGCTCGTCCAAGCGGTTGGGAGTGATGCGTTCAGCCATATTGATGATGTCCTCGAGTGGCCGCAGGGCGCGGGACGCGGAAGTGAAGCCAGCCCAGCCTGCCACGAGGAGCATGAGGGGGAGCGTGAGGAGGAGGGCAACGAGGAATTCAGTGAGACGCCCGAGCAAAGGGGCGGTTTCGTAGGCCTGACGGATGAGCAAAGGATGGCCATCGAGATTGTGGACATGGCTGATCATCAGGACGCGGGTGCCATCGGAGAGGCGAGAACTGCGAGGGGAGTAATTGGTGCCCTCGTCGCGAGCGGGGGGACCGCCGAGGCTGCGGTTGTCGAGTCGCGGGTTGCGATAGAGGATGGCGCCGGTATTGAAATCGAGGATTTCGACCAGGCGGTCTTGAACAAGGCGAGTCTCCGGATGGTTGTGGTAGTCCTCGCGGAGGGTCAGGGCGCCGCCGGGATCAAAAGAGAGGAGACCCTCGGCGGTTTCGACATTCTGGATGGCATGGCGATAAAGCTGGCGGGTGAGATGCCACCAGAACAGGCCCGAGGCGACGAGGATGAAAGTGACCATCGAGACGCTGACGAGGATGACATGGGAGAAGGCGACGCGAGAGCGGATGGTGCCGAGATAGCGCTTCATTCAGGGGCCTCTTCCCGAAGAATGAAGCCAATGCCGCGAATGGTGTGGAGCAGCTTGGGGGAGAAATCGTCGTCGAGCTTGCGTCGGAGCCGGGCGATGTGCACGTCGATGACATTGTCGAGGGGCGTGTGGCGAGTAACCTCTTTCCAGATATCGCGGGAAAGCATTTCGCGAGTGACGACCTGTCCGGAGTTGAGCAGGAGGTATTCGAGAATCTCGAATTCACGCAGGGTGAGGGGAATAAGGAAGCCATCGCGGCGCAGGGTATGGGCGGAGCGGTCAAGTTCGAGGTTAGCGCAGCGAAGGGTGGAGGCGACGTCAAGCTTTCCCCGGCGGAGCAGAGCGCGGACGCGAGCAAGGAGTTCGGGGAACGCGAAAGGTTTCACCAGATAGTCGTCGGCACCGGCATCCAGACCCTGAACACGGTCGCTGACGCGATCCTTCGCGGTAAGCAGCAATACCGGCATGCGTAATCGGGACTGGCGCAAGGAAGACAGGATTTGGAGCCCGCTGCGGCCGGGCAGCATGATGTCGAGAAGGACGAGATCGAAGGAATTTTGAGAAGCGAGAAAGAAGCCGTCTTCGCCGGTGCGGGTGCGGGTGACGGTGAAGCCCTGGGCTTCAAGGCCCTGCTCGAGGGATTGAGCGAGTTTCTCGTCGTCTTCAATAACCAGCAGTTGCACAGAGTCCTCAGAACCACGCCCGGCAGCAACGCGCGATGCCGCACTCTACCGTGGAAAGTGGGAGGATGCAACGAAGACCCTGGACAGGCGCGGCGAAAGAGCAGCTAGATCTTAACGCCCCAGAAGGAAGGATCCGGATTGGTCAGGGCGATCCCGATATCCCAAGCTTCATGGCCGCGCCAAACGACTTCGCCTTGAGCGCTGCGGCCTGTTTCTGGGACAACCAAACGAACTTTGCGGCGGAGGGGAAGATCAGCGCCGACAACGGCCATGCAGCCGGAGTGACTGACATCGACGGTGATGGCATTGGCCTGGCGCGGCTGGTTGTTTTCTTCCCACTCGACTTGAAATCGGAGGCTGGCGACAGCCCGCTTGTGCGAGCGCAGTTTTGCCCAGCGATCTTCTAACGTTTGGGTGGAGCGGAGAACGGAATCCAAAGTGGAAGTCGACATAGGTAACCTCGGGACCGAGAGATTACGAGAGGGGGGCCACGGAAAACGTTAGTCCTGTGCAATCGAGACGTCAATGGTACTCTGCGAAAAAATCAACGGGGCGGGGGAAGGGCTAGGAGGGACGCTTAGGGTTCAACTGGATGCGGGGCACAAGGGGATTTTCGCGCAAGCGCGAGAGAAGGCGGCGCAGATGAGGAGCATCCTGCGTGCTGACGGAGTTGATCTTCATACCGAAGCCGCGGCCGTTCTCCACATGGCGGACTTCAGCTTCGGCGCGAATCTGGCCTTCCTGAACGAGGAAGTGAAGCAGGACAAGTTCTCCTTCTTTTTTTCTCGCGCGGCTTTCGAGAAACAAGCCGGAGGGGCTCAGATCCTTGACCCTGGAGATGTCGCGATACGGGGCGGATTCCCAGTAAACCCAAATGTCTTCGACAGCGGGAATACGCGAGGAACGCCTACGGGATGGGCCGGTTAATGGTTGCATCGAACTCACCGATTTCACCCACATTTGCGAAATATTGGCCCGGATAGGCGGCTGAAACGCCGGGAAAGAAAAACAGGTGGTAGAGTCTCTCAGAAAGGGAGAGGGGTAGTCAATGAAATATTAAGAGTACGTAAAATGAAAAGTGGGCGGGACAGTACGTGATGGGAAAGGTAACGAGTACTGCCGAAAACGGAAGGCAATACCAAATTCCTATTGCAGGCAGTGTGCCGATGGGGCGAGAATCTAGGGCATACCGGTCTTGTCCCCCGGTCAATCCACAGCGAGCGAGTGTGAGTGGATGGCGGTGTGCAATCCATCTGGGGGGCCCAGAATTGCGTGGCGACGCGCGAGCGTTCTCGCCGGCGCCATGTTGGCGTCGATGCTCGCCACGGCATCGAACGCTCAAGATGTGGCCGAAGCGGCGCGGCAAGAGCAGTCCCGCAAAACTACACACAAGAATTCTCCCCGACACGTCTACACGGAAGAAGACCTGAAGAAGGATAAAATTCTCACGCAGGAAGACGCCGCCAAAGCGGCAGCCAGGAAACGGCAGCCCGAGCCGGCGGAGGAATCCGCGCAGTCCGAGCGGCCGGCGGACCGAAACGGCGAGCCGGAGTCCCTAGGAGAGGTTGCGCGGCGCTATCGACGGGAAAAAGCGGCGCGCGAAGCCGAAGAAGCCGCAAAGAAAAACCTTGCGCCGTTCCCCTCCTACGTCTTGCCACAAACGTCGGATGCCGCGCCGATGCCCGCACGTCCGAGCGAGACTCTCGTTACGCCCCCAAGACTTTCGCAACGGCCGCGGGAAGTGCCGCGAACGGACAACCGCAGCCGTGTGTCTCCGTTTCAGCCACGCCCGCTCGCCCCGGGTCCTCCGTTGCTGCGCGTGCCCGCGTCAAACGAGAAGGTAGTCCCGTCCGCACCATCCGCGGCGCCGAGAGCAACACCGGCCCTGGTTGGTGAGAGTTTCCGCAAGCCGGAAGGGAACACCGCTGGAACGGTGCAGTTCGTCACGGTACAAAGAGGCGAGAGCTGGTGGAAGCTGGCGGACCGCTTCCTGGGAAGCGGAGCGCGGTGGGAAGAATTGCGGCGGCTCAATCCAAAGAATGATGGACCCGCGGAGAGATTGATGGCGGGTAGCAGGGTGATCGTTCCCAGCGGCAAGGCGCTTCCGGTAGTTTCCACCGGTGCGCAGGAAGGGGCCGTTAAGGTAGAGGCCGGAGATTCGCTCTGGCGAATCGCGCGGGAGCACCTGGGACGAGGGAGCGCGTGGGGTTGCATCGCGAGCGCCAATCCCGAGATACGAGATTACAGACACTTGGCCGTCGGATCGTTCGTGCGATTGCCTGATCGAGAAGAGACCCGCGGTTGTCCGAAGCCCGGCGCAAACCGCTTGACGGCGACGAGATAGCCCCGCAGGGCAGTCCAGTTCCGCACAATAAGCCTCGTCCTTGGAGCCCGCCGAAATGGGCGCGTGTGGCGGATTGTGTAAGTTCAGAGCCGGCAAGATAGCCCAGAAGCGTCCAGCTCAGGCGGCTGCACCCGTGGAATGGGCACGAGGGTGACCGTCGTACCCGTCGCGCTTCAGATAACGATAAAGGCTGGTGCGGCCGATGCCGAGGATCTGCGCGGCGCGCAGACGGTTGCCGTTGCACATCTGCAGGACTTTCTGAATGTGGGTTTTGCGTACTTCTTCGAGAGAGAGGGGCTGCCAATCTTCGTCCCCGGGAAGGCGAGGCGAACGATGCTGGAGGTGCTCCGGCAGGTCGCTGAGATCGATGAAATCTCCGGTAGCGGTGATGCAAGCGGTGGAGATGACGTTTTCAAGTTCGCGAACGTTGCCGGGCCAGGGATGCTGGAGAAGGATGGTTTGCGCGCGGCGAGTGAGCCCGGCGATGTTCTTGCCATAAGCGTCGTTGTACTTTTTCAAGAAGAACTGAACGAGGAGAGGAATATCTTCCAGGCGCTCAGACAAGGATGGAATGCGGATCTGAATGGAGCTGAGGCGGTAGAAGAGATCTTCACGGAAACGGCCGGCGAGAACTTCGGCGCGAAGGTCGCGGTTGGTGGCGGCGATAAGGCGGACATTGACCTGCTTGATCTCCGGTGAGCCGACGCGCTGGATTTCGCGATTCTGAATCACACGAAGGAGCTTCGCTTGCATCGGGAGAGAGGTTTCACCGACCTCGTCGAGGAAGACAGTGCCACCGTTGGCGTATTCGAACAGGCCGGGACGAGTGTCAGTGGCTCCGGTGAAGGCGCCGCGGACATGGCCAAAGAGCTGGCTTTCGAGGAGAGTATCGACAAGTGCGGAACAATTGCAGACGGCGAGGCGCTGCTGCGCGACGGGGCTGATCTGGTGGATCGCGCGGGCAACGAGTTCTTTTCCGGCACCGGTGGGGCCGACGAGCAGGACATTGGTGTAGTGACGCGCCACTTTGCGGGCGAAGTCGAAAACCTCGAGCATGGCGGGGCTCTTGCCAATGATGCCGTGAAATTCGAGATCCTTGAGCAACTGGTCTTCGAGAGCGCGAACGCGGCGGCGCTGGTCATAGAGAGAAGCGACGTCGTCGAGGGTGCGCTTCAATCGGAGATGGTCGATCGGCTTGGGCAGGAAATCGGCGGCGCCGCGCCGAATAGCTTCGAGGGCAGCTTCGAGCGTGTACTCTGCCGTCATCAGGATGAGGTGGATGCCCGGATCGCAGCGGAGCGCGCGAGACATGAATTCGTAGGGCTCTTGCATGTCGAGATGGACGCTGGCAAAGACGAGGCGGCATCGGCCGAGGCGGATCAGGCGGAGTGCCTCTTCGGGATCGCTGGTGCAGACGGGCTCATAGCCCATGTCGGAAATGAGCGCATTGAGCGAATCGCGCTCGGAGGGGTCGTCGTCGAAAATGCACGGCGTCAAGGTGCTGCGGTCAGTCGAGACTTCAACGGTTTTATAGGAAGCGTAAGACATGCAAAGACTGAGGCAACAAGTGTGCCAAAGGGAGCGAGGATTGTTTCGAGACGGAAGACTACAAATGAGGCGATTCCAAGGATTCTGCAGGATGGACTAAATGCCGCGAGCACATGCGCATACGGAGATGGATCAGGAATCATGGCCCACGGAAAGGGCGAGAAGCAGAGAGGAAGAGTTTTGCGGGGTAATACCAGAATGGAGCTTTGTACCGAAGTGGAAGGGAAACCAGAATTAGTTCAGCGGCATCGGTTCATGACCATAGCGAGGCTGCACCGCACTGAGGCGGAACTGGTGCATTCCGTCCGGATCGCAGCCAATGAACTCCACGTGGTAAGGGACGGGCGGCGCCTGGCGGAGAGCGGTGGGCTGCAAGGTGCGAACAAAAACCATGGCGCCTTCCGGGAGCATGTGCTTCAGCGAAACATGCTTTCCGGCGAACTCGTCCCAATCGAGATTTGATTTCTCTACGAAATAGATTTCGTCCTGATCCCAGCCGGAGACTTCCACACGGAAGCTGTCGGTGTTCGCGGGAATCTCAGTAACCAGCATTGCCGCCTCAAGCGGGGGGAGAGCAGTTTGTTTGCCAGGCAGTTCGAACTAAATACAAGAAAAAAAACGGAGATGACGGAATGATGAGAGGAAATTTGTCTTGAAAAGAAAAGCGATGGGAGATGGTTGTGCCGTTCTGAAGCAAATGGGAAAGCGGGAGAGTAGCTGAACGCTGTTTCAAAAGAGAAGCGACTGGACGAAGCGCTCTACCGGCGGGTAAATGTAATTAAAGATCAACATGGCGGCAAGGAGCCCAGGCAAAGCGAAGGTGCCGGTGCGGAGCCAGTTGAGATAAGCGCGTGCGCGGTCTTCACTCATCGCGAGCATGATCGCGGAGCTGCCATCGAGAGGCGGGGCCGGAAGCAGATTAAAAACACCCAAGAGGAGATTCAAGGAGAACATGGCCGCCAGTGCGTTGGCGGCAAAATCGCTGTCGACATAGGAACGTCCGAAATGGACGAGGTGATGGGATATCGCAAGGCGAAGCGCAAAGGCGGATAGGAGCATGAGCGTGAAGTTTGTGACGGGCCCAGCCAGGGCCATTAAGGCGGCGCGGTGGGGATGGCGGCGCGCCCAATCCGGATCGTAGGGGGCGCTGGCAAAACCGATCATGCCCCCCTTCAAGAGAAAGAAACTGAGAAGGGGGATGACCACCATGCCGTAGGGCGACCGCCGAATGTGGGGGATGGGGTTCAGAGAGACTTGGCCACCCTGAGCTGCAGTGGCATCACCGCCGAGTTTTGCGACCAGAGCGTGGGCAGCTTCGTGGCAAGTAGTGGAAAAGAGGAATGCAACGTAATAGATGAAACCCAGCAGCAAGAATTCGTTGGAGGGGAGGTCCATCAGGGATTCAGGGTAGAGAGTTCCGGAAGGGAAAGCAAGTTGGAGTGGGCGAGCGGCGCGATGATCGAGCACGATTGTGGATTCTGCAGAGCGTTGGGGGTATTATAGCGACAATGCGTGTGTTGGCCGCCTAATTGGGTGTGCGGAGCAAGAGACGTTAACGTGAACTGGGACCTGGTATGAAGGCCTGTTTGCTGCGCACACCCGCAAGAATCGAAACAAATCCACTGCAATTCAGCGAAGTAGAGAAGCCGAGCCCGGGTAGCGGCGAGGTGCGAGTCCGTGTGCAGGTCTGCGGAGTGTGCCGGACGGATCTGCACGTGATCGAAGGAGAACTCGAAGCGAAGAAGTTGCCGGTCATCCCGGGGCACCAGGTAGTAGGGATAGTCGAAGAGTGCGGAAGCGGCGCGACGCGATTCGCCATAGGAACGCGGGTGGGAGTGGCGTGGCTGCACCATACGGACGGGACGTGCGAGTATTGCCGGCGCGGGGAAGAGAATCTGTGCGACGCACCACTCTTCACGGGCTACAGCGTAGATGGAGGATATGCGGAGTCGATCCTGGCGCCGGAGTCGTTCGTATACCGGATACCCGATGGGTTCGTGGACGAGCAAGCAGCGCCGCTGTTGTGCGCGGGAATCATCGGATACCGATGCCTGCGAATGGCGGAAGTGAGCCAGGGAGCGAAACTGGGCTTCTACGGTTTTGGGGCGGCGGCACATGTGGCGATCCAGGTGGCGCGCTTTTGGGGAGTCGACGTCTATGCATCGACGCGGGACGAGCGCCACCGAAAATTGGCTTTTGAGCTTGGCGCACGGTGGGCCGGCGACACACTGGATGCTCCGCCGGAGAAGCTGGACGCCGCGATTGTGTTTGCGCCAGCGGGAGAAATTGTACCGGCGGCCTTGAAGACGCTGAGAAAGGGCGGGCGGCTGATCCTGGGCGGAATTCATATGAGCGCCATTCCGGCTTTCGGGTATGATCTGCTGTACCAGGAGCGCATGATCCGCAGCGTTGCGAACAACACACGCCGGGATGGGGAAGAGTTTCTGGAGCTGGCGGCGCGCATACCGGTTCGAACGCGCGTGCAGGTGTATCCGTTGAGCGAAGCCAATCGAGCCCTGAACGCACTGAAAAATGATGCCATCACCGGTGCGGCGGTGTTGCGGGTCAATTCCTGAGGTCCAAGCCGAGAGGTCAAAAGCATGAGCGCACGGTTGGTCAAACTAGCCGCAGTGGCGTTGTGGTTTGCGAGTTGTTCGGCGACCTCGAGTTCGGGAGGGAGAGGCGCGGGGGCGACCCAAGGAAGCTCCAGCAGTCTTCCGACGTTGAGCGCGGAGGGAAGCGCGGAACTAAAGGGCATTCTGGAGAGCGCGAAGCTTGCGGAATTGCAGTGGCCCAGCTTCGCTTACCGGCAAGAGCCGGTGCAGAACTTCTACTCGACGGCGGAGAACCAGTTGGGATGGACGCAGGGAGGGAAGCCGACGGCGCAGGCCCTGGAGATCATCGGGCTGATCGAGAACGCGGACAAGAAGGGACTCAACCCTATCGACTACGATGGCGGGCGCTGGCCCGCGCGGGTGGAGTCCGTGAGCAAGGGGGCAAGCGAGTCAGAGCTGGTGCGGTTCGATGTGGCGTTGACGGTATCGGCGGTGCGGTACGTCATGGATTTGCACCTGGGGAAAGTGAGCCCGACGGTGCTTCACAAAGATTTTGACCCGGAACGAAAGAAGCATGACGCAGGGATATTCCTGCGCGAGCATGTGAGCCAGGCGGCAAGCGTGAAGGAGGCTTTGGTGCGTGTGGAGCCGCCCTTCGCCGGCTACGGGCGGGCGCTCGCTTCGCTTGAGACCTACACGAAACTGGCGAAGGAGGAAGTGCCGGACCCTCTCCCCCAGATACAGAAGGCTGTGGACCCCGGCAAGAGTTACGCCGGGACCGGTAAGTTGGCCAGGCGGCTGCAGTTCTTGGGAGACTTGCCGCCGACGGTTGTCGTTGCGCCCGATTCGAGCGACTACTCGAAAGAAGTGGCGGAGGGAGTGAAACACTTCCAGGCACGGCACGGGTTAGAGGCTGCGGGGAAGCTGGGACCGCAAACGATTACAGAACTGAATCGGCCGATGAGCGCGCGGGTTGAGCAGTTGCGGCTGACGCTGGAGAGGTGGAGGTGGGTGCCGCACCAGTTTCCAGAGCCGCCGATCGTGGTGAATATTCCTGAATTTGTGCTGCGGGGGTTCGACGAGCCCGGGAAGCCGCTCGGCGTGATGATGCCGGTGGTAGTGGGAAAAGCGATGCGCACGCAGACGCCGGTCATGGAACGGGACATGAAATACGTGGTGTTCTGGCCGTATTGGAACGTGCCGCCGAGTATCCTGCGCAACGAAATCGTGCCGAAGATTGCGAAGGACCCGGGGTATCTGGCAAAGAACGAATACGAAGTGACGACGTATGGAGGACAGGTTGTGACAGACGGGGTGGTAACCGACGAAGTCCTGGCACAACTGCGAGCGGGCAAACTGGCGGTAAGGCAGAAACCCGGTCCCAAGAACGCTCTGGGACTGATCAAGTTCATCTTTCCGAACGACAACAACGTGTATCTGCACTCTACGCCATCGCAAGCGGCGTTCGGGCAGACGCGCAGGGATTTCAGCCACGGTTGCGTGCGAGTGGAAGATCCAAAGGCGCTGGCTACGTGGGTGTTGCGAAACAATGCGGGATGGACGCGGGAAAAGGTCGAAGAAGCGTTCAAAGCGGAAAAGGAGCAACAGGTGAATCTGGCGCGAACGATTCCCGTGCTGATCGTCTATGGAACCGCGGTGGCCAAGGAAAACGGGCAGACGTACTTTTTCGAGGATATCTACGGATTTGATAAGGAACTGACGCAGCTGAACGCGGCCGCGTATCCGTCCCGCAACTAAGCTATTCCACCGGAGCGTGGGATTGCCGATTGCAGCCGTAGCACCAGGTGCGAACCCTGCCCGTGTCCACGTGGACAAACTCTGAACGGGGATAGTAGCCGACGCCGCCCCGCGCCAGGGTGAGGGCAGCGTTACGAAGGGTCAAAGTGTCGACACCGGGGATGCGGATGTCGATGGCGTGCGCCTGCATGTGCAGGCTGTTCTTCGCGACTCCCGAGGAGCGAGTACGCAGGAATTCATTACTCCATGACGAGCGGTAGCCACAGATGATCTCGATTTCGGCATCGGGGTGACCGACGGAAGCGGCGAGGTCAGCGAGGATGTCAAAAACGCGCGGGTCGTAGTGCTTCACTTCGCCGGTGCGATGGTCGCGGAGGAATTGGTCCAATTGCTGTTCGGCGCCGACCGAGTAGACGTCACCGCGGCGATAGATGACATCGATGCGCTCTCCGGTGTGAGTGTGGAAGAGGCGGAGGCGGTGGATTTGAGGGGAGGGAGGAGGGGGGGTGGGGTCGAGAGGGCCGGAGTGGATGGGCGCCGCGACGAGAAGGGCGAAGAATGAAAAGGCGATGAGGGACTTAGGCAAACGCATCTCCAAGATAAAGTTAGATGAGTGTTAGAAGCAAAGGGATTACTCGCTTGAAGAAGCAGTTTAACGGAGAGGGGGGAGGGGTACAAAGGGGAAGGGTGAGGAGCGATGAAAAGTTCAACAAGGGTTGTGTGATTTCCCGTCACATTTGGGGTATATGACCCAAAAGCAGGGATAGAGAGCATAGATCAGGCCTGAAAAATTCGGACCGGTTGTCTCTGTAATCCGCTGAAATCAGGTTGGTTGCGAGAGGCGAAGTTGGGGAGGGCCGGAGGGCCCGATTCGGCACATGAGGTGCAAACCCAAGGGCATGTAGTCCGGCATTGTAACCGGCTGGAGCCGGGCGTTTGCAGACGGAGAGGGTGAAGCAACAGGAAGAAAGAGGGCCCGAAGAAGGGGCGATTCCGTCTGGTAGCTGAAAGCGATTCGAGCAGGAGACACAGGGTTATGACGGTGAAAACAATCTATCGCTCCCACCGGGCGGTGTATGTGGTGGTGCTGTTGATGTTCGCGGTGGCACTGACAACAGCGCTGGTGATGGCCAGCGAGTCGAAGCCCGAAGGAAGCAAGACGAGTACCCTACAGCCCAGCACCGTCCCGACCGTGCGAACCGTTGGCGTGTGGGGGAAGAGCAATGGCTGAAGCGGTCCGTCGAACCATTACCCCGAAGACCATTGGACTGGCGTTTGCCGCGGCGCTGCTGATTGCCATGACGGTGCGGGCGGACATCCATCCGGTACCGCTGGAGAAGAACGCGGATTCGGCGAAGTGCCTGGAGTGCCACGGGGACAAGGCCAAAGGGAAAGCGGTGCACACGGCGGTATCGACAGGGTGCACGAGCTGCCACGAAGTGCGGGTAAACCGGGATGTGACCCGGGTGAAACTGATCACCACGACGTCGTATGGGCTGTGCCTGACGTGCCACGCGGACAAGAATGCGGCGGAGATCAAGGGGAGAGTGCATAAGCCCGCAGTGCGCGATTGCGTGAAGTGCCATGATCCGCACGAGTCGGACAACAAGAACCAGCTGCTGAAGGCGACTTCGGGAGATGCGAAGACAAATCTGTGCCTGGGGTGCCATGCGATCGGTGTGAGTGTGCCGGAGAAGGGAAGCCGGCATGCGGCGCTGGACATGGGATGCGAGACATGCCACGTAACGCACAAGACGGGGGAGCAGGGGAAGATCGAGTTTGATTACCACCTGACGAAAGCACCGCCGGCGCTGTGCCTGGACTGCCACGACGCGAGCAGCGCGGACCTGCAGAAGGCGCATCAGAACCAGCCGTTTGCGACGGCGAACTGCGTGCAGTGCCATGATCCACATGAATCGAAGCTGCCGAAATTGATGGCGAAGTACACGCACCCGCCGTTTGCGGATAAGCAGTGCGAAATGTGCCACGCGGCGGCGAAAGAGGGAAAGGTAGTGCTGACACAGGCGGATGCCAAGTCCGTGTGTGTGACCTGTCACGACGAGAAAGGGAAGCAGATCGAGACGGCGAAAGTGCAGCATCCGGGAGCGGCGGGCGATTGCACGGACTGCCACAATCCGCACGCGAGCAATCAGCCGGGCTTGCCGAAAACGAATGGCGTGGAGATCTGCCTGGGCTGCCACGCGGACGTAGCGGAGCTGGCGAAGAAGCCGGTGCATCATCAACCCGTGTTCGAACAGGCGTGCGGCACGTGCCACGAGCCGCATGGTGGCGAGCGCCCGAAGCTGCTGCGGGCGCCGACGAACGCATTGTGCCTGGAATGCCACGGACCGGAAGCCGCGCCACAGTTGGACAAAGAGGCGAGGGTCTACAAACTGTTCGGGGGCAAGGCAGAACTTCCTGATGACTACTACCGGAAGAACAAGGTGCCGATCCTGCCGTTGCGGTACGGCAAAGGCCACCCGATCCTGGGGCACCCGGTGTCGGATGTGGTGGATCCGACGGATGTCACGAAGATCCGGCAAAAGATGGATTGCCTGACGTGTCACCAGCCGCACAGTTCGGCGAAGCCGGACTTGCTGGTGAAGGATCAGCAGAACAACGCGGCGTTTTGCGCGACTTGCCACAAAGACCTGAGCAACCGTTGAGGGAAGCGGGGGGAAGAAAAATGAGAGCGAAGGCAAAGGCGGCGAAGATATTGGCGGTGGTAGCGGCGGCGGCGCTTCTGTCGCCGTTGGGGATGCTGGCGGACAAGAAGAAGAAGGGGGACGCGAAAGCGGAGAAGGACGCGAAGATCAAGTCGATCGATTATTCCTATATCGTGTGGCCGAATCCGCCGGCGATTGCGCGGATCAAATATGTGAACTGGTACGCCTCGGACAAGTCCGTGCGGAACCTGCAAGGCAACGTACAAAAGAAGTCGGGATGGATGGACCGGCTGGCGGGAACGCAGTCGGCGGACGAGGTATTCAAGTCGCCGTTTCAGCTGATCCAGCCGTATGGGACGGCGGTGGACTCCAAGGGGAACCTGTATATTGCGGACAGCAAAGTGGGAGCGATCTTCATTTTCAACACGGAGACGAGGGAAGTCGAACTGATCAAGAACAGCGTCCACGCGCATTTCGCAAGGATCATCGGCCTGGCCATGGATGACAGCGACCGGCTGTTTGTTTCGGACCCGGGATTGCGGCACGTGCTGGTGTTCGACAAGGACCACAAAGCGGAAGATGTGATTACGGACGGGATGGTGGAACCGAGCGGCGTGGCGATCGACACGCAGAACCGGCTGCTGTACGTGTCGGATGTGGAACTAGATCAAGTGCTGGTGTATGACGCGGACACACTGAAGCCGCTCAGGAAGATCGGCACGACGGGTCGCAAGCATGAGCTGACGACACCGGGAGATTTCGCAAAGCCGTCCGGGATAGCGGTGGACGCGGAAGGCAACTTATACGTTGCGGATACGTTGAACAACCGGATCGAGATCTTCGATGCGGACGGGCAGTTCGTGAGCACGTTTGGCAAGGCAGGTGACGGGCCCGGATACTTCGCGAGGCCGAAGGGAGTTGCCGTTGACGGCGACGGGCATGTATGGGTGGCGGACGGCGTACAGGACCGGGTGCAGGTGTTCACAAAGGAAGGGCAGTTGCTGATCGCACTGGGCGGTCACGGGCTTTTGCCGGGGCAGTTTCAAGGTTTGGTGGGAATCACGATCGACAAGCGCAACCGGGTTTTTACAACGGAGATCTTTCCAGGGCGCGCACAACAGTTCCAGTACATAACGGATGCGCAGGCGGACCAGGAACGCGAGAAGCGAGCGGCCGAACGCGAGAAGAAAGCGACGACGAGCAAGTCGGAAGAAAAAGCGGCGCCGGCAGCGGCGGAAACGGCGAAGCCGAACTGAAGAGAGCGGCGGGAAGTACAGAAGGAAGAATTTCGCCGTAGTTAACTCCGAAAACAAGCAGACGAGAGAGTAACGGACAGGAGTAGTAGGCCTGGGTTGGAGCGGTGTGTCCGATGAACACAGGAGTTGTGACCGATAACGTGATTATTTTCACATCTTTAGGCTGTGTGATTTCGCATCACATTGGGCCAAAACACGCAAAAAAGCGAGCGGGAAACCGGACTGTGCGCGTCCGAGATGGAGCAAGCGGGAACTGTAGTCAAAAGGAAACAAGGGAGTTGGGGAAAAGTGGGGAGTGCGGGGGAGTTGTGCCAGTTCGGCATCACGGGTGCACAACGAAACAGTACTGGCTAGGGTCAATTTGAAGGTTCTGGCCATTACGAAGTGGAAAGGGTTGCAACACCAACGGAGGTTTTACACTTTTATGAAAAGAGCGATATTGCTCAGTTTCGTTTTTCTGGCGCTAGCCAGCTTCGCGATGGGACAGACGGCCACATCAACGGTCGACGTCCTGGGCGCGCATAACAACCAGGGCCGCGGCTGCGCGGGCTGCCATGCACCGCACAGCGGGTCATTCGGTTCGGGGCACGGCGGAGCAGCCGACTCCGGTTCCTACGCACTGTGGGGACAGGATGCGAGCCCACTGTACGGGAAGACGATTGCGTTCGGCGACAACGGCGAATACGTCGAAGTGCTGCCGACGACGATTGCCACGGGTTCCGAAGAAGTAGGCGGAATTCTTCTTTGCCTGAGCTGCCATGACGGCAACTTGACGCCGACGAACATGATGCAGAACAAGTCGTACGAGCAGACGATTGGCTTGTTGACGAACACGACGTACGGAGCCAAAGACATTCCGACCCTGCTGGGCAACGACGGGACCACGGGCGGGAACTACACGAACGATCACCCGGTAGGTTTGAATGCGACGATTCGCGCGGGCAACGGCCTGGTGTTTGCGAACAACGTGTTCACCGTGACCGCAGGATCCGCCTATGCGCAGTTCGTAGCGAACTACGGCTGGCCAGCTCTGGCGCCGGGCAAGTGGAGCAATCCATACGGCGTGAATGCCGCGGGTAAGGCGTACGTTGTCTGCACGACCTGCCACAACCAGCACGTGATGACCGTGTACGCCTCGACAGCCGCCAGCCCGATCGCGGGAGACGGCGGCGGCAAGTTCTACGCCACGTACTTCTTCGTGAACGGCCCGTACAACCCGAACGTGCAGACGTATGCGAACAACGTTGCACCGTCAACGACGCAGTTCTGCCGTCAGTGCCACTTCGCAGAAGCCAACGAAGCGAACAACACCAACACGATCAAGACCGTATTCCAGTGAGATGGACGCAGTACCGGGGAGAGAGGGAATCTCTCTCCCCTTTTTTTATTCACGTAAAGAATCAGGAGGCTTCATGAAGTACCTAGTAGTTTTCGCTCTACTACTGGCGGCAGTAGGAAGCAACGCGCAAGTTTCCTCCCACGCTCCGACCGGAGCAGCGAAGCAAGCCCCGACAGCAGGCAATCCCTTTCAAGTGAGCGACAAGGCGATCGCGAAGGTAAACGGAGCGGTGTTAACGGACCGCGACCTGCTGCGAGAGATGCTGCAGATTTTCCCGTACGCGCGGCAGCACAACGGATTCCCGAAGGCGCAGGAAGCGTCGATCCGGGAAGGCGCACTGCAGATGATCATTTTTGAGGAGTTGGTGTACCAGGAAGCGCAGCGGCGGAAGCTGACGGTAGCGCCGCAGAAGCTGAAGACGGCCGAAGCGGAATTCGCGAAGCAATTTCCTTCACAGGAGGAATACAACAAGTACGTGAAGGAAGAGATGGGGGGATCGCCGCAATCGGTACGGGAAAAGATCAAGCGGTCGCTGCTGATCGAGCAGGTGCTGAAGAGCGACGTCGAAAATAGATCCGTGGTGACGGCCGCGGAGGTGAGAGCGTACTACGACAAGAATCCGGCGCGGTTCCAGATGAAGGAGTCGTTTACGTTCCAGTCGATTTCGGTCATCCCGCCGCAAAACGCAACAGCGGAACAGAAGAAAGAAGGATTGAAGCGGGCTGAGGAAGCGCTGAAGCAAGCGAAGGCCACAAAGAGCTACCAGGAATTCGGACTGCTGGCGGAAAAGATTTCCGAAGATGACTTTCGCGTGAACATGGGCGATCACAAAGCGATCGAGAAGGACAAGCTGCCGCCGCAGGTGGTACAGGCACTGACGGCGATGAAGCCGGGCGGCGTGAGCGGACTGATCCAAATCGAACAGGCTTATACGATCGTGCGGCTGAACACGCACAACGCGACGAGGAAGGTTTCCTTCGAAGAAGTGAAGAAAAGCCTGCAAGAAGAACTGCGAAAAGCAAAGTACGAGCAGCTGCGGACGGAACTTGGCAAGAGGTTGCGGGCAAACGCCAAGATCGAAATTCTCTAGAAACCGCCGGGCGACGCGGAAGCGCCGGATGTGACGTGGATGAAGAACACGAGCGCAGGGAGCAATCGTCAAGGGAAGGAAGCAACGGGAACCGTGAGAAATGGGAGCGCGGTGAGTTGTTGCGGAATTCAACACCAAGGGCTGGGTGAGAAGCCGCAATGGACGAGGAAGAGCGGGAGCGAGGCGGGGAGAATTCCCAGTAAGTTATGCGTTATCAATTATATAGGGGACGGCTGTGACGTCCCACTTTGGTAACGAGTGTGCAATCACAAATATAGGTGATTGAGGCGTCCGGGGAGGACGCGGGAAGTGAAGAGAGTCGCTCAATTGGCAGGGCTGGTTTTGCTCCTCGCGGCGGCACCGGTGGTGCGGGCGCAAGTGAAAGTGGGCGACGACCTGAGGATGAATCTGAGTGGAACGCTGAACGGGGGATACTCCGGAGCGTACGGGGACGAGATCCAGTCGAGCCATGGACTGGATTTTGGTGGGAGCGGACAACTCAGCGGTTCCTACTACGACCCAAACTTTGTGAATTTTGCCATCACACCTTATTACAATCAGTCGCGAGCAAATTCGAGTTTTCAATCGCTGACATCAGCGACGGGCGTGGACGCAACAGCGAACCTGTTTACCGGGAGCCGGTATCCCGGGTACTTCAGTTACAACTACACGAGGAACAGCACGGGTGTGGTTGGACTGATTGGAACACCGAACTTCACGACGGTGGGAAACGGGCAGGGGTTCGGAGTGGGGTGGAGCGCGCTGGTGCCGGGGCTGCCGACACTATCGGTGAGCTACTCGCAAGGAAACGGGAGCGGGAACATTTTGGGAACGAATGAGGAGTCCAGTTCGGCGACGAAGAATCTGAACGTGCGGTCGTCCTACACGTGGGCGGGCTGGAACCTGGGCGCGTTTTATACGTTGCTGAAGGTGGATTCGCAGGTGCCGTTCTTCCTGGGGGGAGGGGAGGAAGGGACGGACTGGTCGCACGGGACGAACAACACATTCGGAGTGAATGGATTTCACAGCCTGCCGTGGAACGGGTCGGTGGGATTGACGTACACGTTTTCGAAGTACTCCGGGAATTTCGGGGCGGACGTGCTGGATACAAGGACGCTGACGAACTACACGACGAACACGCAGTCGGCGGTGCTGAGCTTTCACCCGACGAAGAAGTTCGGGTTCTTCGCGAATGAGACGTATACGGACAACCTGAACGGGTTTCTGTACCAGAACTTCATCAACGGGGGGAACGGGGTGCCGTTGATCGAGACGAACTCAACGGCGAATTCGGTGATGATGAGCACCGGCGCGAATTACCTGATACTGCCGAACCTGTTCACGCAGGCGCAGGTGACGTACTTCGACCAGACGTATTTCGGGAACCATTATTCAGGGAGCTACGTCAGCGGAACGATCGGGTACAACAAGCGGATCTGGGATACGTTCACGGTATCGGCGACGGTGATCGAAAGCTCGAACAAATTCGCGAACAGCAGCCTGGGATTCGTGGGGAACCTAACGGGATTCCGGCGGTTCGGTGGCTGGGAAACGTCGGGGGCATTCAGCTACGCGCAGAATGTGCAGACGATCCTGGTGACGTACACGACGTCGTATTACAACTACAACGCGAATCTGCACCGGCGGCTGGGCAGAGGGAAACAGTGGACGGCGTCATTCAACGGGAGCCACAGCGGGCTGTCGCAATATCAGTACACGGACAACCACGCGGAATCGTTCAATACCAGCCTGGCACTGAGGCGATTCACATTCGCGGCGAACTACGGGCAGGCGAGCGGGCAATCGCTGCTGACGAGCACGGGAGTGCAGCCGATTCCGCCGACACCGGGATTGCCGCCGGAAGGGTTGATCGTATACAACGGAAAGAGCTACGGGGCATCGGTGGGGCTGACGCCGATTCCGAGGCTGTCGATCACGGCGGCATATACGCATGCAACGAGCGACACTTTGAGCAACAATGTATTCTCGAACAACCGGACGGAGATCTTCTACTCGCAGATGCAATACCGGCTGCGGCAGCTCAACGTGCTGGCCGGGTTCACGAAGTTCTCGCAGGGAATCAGCGCGGCCGGGACTCCGCCGGGGAACCAATATTCGTATTTCATCGGAGTGTCCCGATGGATCAACTTCTTCTAGGGCGGGCAGGGCAGCGAGCGATCCGGCGGACGACCCTGGCGGGATGCGCAGCACTACTGATGGTTACCCCAGTTTTAGCCAACAAAGAAAAGAAAAAAGAAGCGGAACCGATCGCGGTTCCGGACCTGCTGATGGATGGCGGAAGGAAGCTGAGTTTCGAGCGAACGTTCCGATCCGAGCGGGAGGTGAGGCCGAAGCGTGGATTCTGGACGAAAGTGGTGGACGTCGTGGCGGGGGCGCCGGAATTCCGGAAGATGGTGCGGCCGTACAGCATCACGACGGATTCGAAGGGGCGAATCATCGTAACGGATCCGGGAGCGCACGGGGTGCACATCTTCGATTTCGCGAAGGAAAAGTACAAATTCCTGTCGCGCTGGGACACGGACAAAGACCAGATGGTATCGCCGCAATGCGTGGCGGTGGACGCCCAGGACAAGATCTATGTGACGGATTCGGATTCCGGGAAGATTTTTGTGTTCGATCCGAACGGAAAGATGGACCGGACGATTGGCAGCCTGAAGTATGGAGAAGGATATTTCAAGCGGCCAACGGGGATCGCGGTAGACTCGGCGGCGCAACGGATTTATGTAAGCGACACGCTGAGGGATGAAGTGTATGTGATGGACATGCAAGGCAGCGTGCTCAAGAAGATCGGGAAGCGGGGAACGGGCAACGGGGAATTCAACCTGCCGACGGAACTGCGGCTGTATGGAGAAAGCCTGGCGGTGGTGGACGCGATGAACTTCCGGGTGCAGGTGTTCAACAAGAGCGGGGAATTTCAGTACGCGGTGGGAAAGATCGGGGATGACGTGGGTGGGATGTTCCGGCCGAAGGGAGTGGCGTTCGATTCGGAAGGGCACCTGTATGTGGTGGACGGGATGTGGAGCGCGGTGCAGGTGTTCGACCGCGACGGGCAACTGCTCTACTATTTCGGGCAGCTGGGAAACGCGCCAGGGGCGTTTCAATTGCCGACGGGATTAAAGATCGATGGGGACGATCGAATCTACGTGGTGGACTCGTTCAACAAGCGCGTGCAAGTGTTTCATTATTATGGCGCAGGAGCGTCGAAGGAGAGCCGGCCGTGAAGGGAGCGCTCGGCAGACTGGCGATGGTGCTGGGCATGGTTGCGGCGGCGGGCCGGGCGCAGACGCCGACGGCGATAACGGGCGACCAACTGGGGAAGCACAATTTGTCGGTGGCGAGCGGATCATCGGTGACGACACAGGGGAGCCTGGGCTGCACGTTCTGCCATGCACCGCACAGCGGGCTCGGCGGCGTGACACCACTGTGGAATCAGAAGCTGTCGAGCAGCGCATACACGCCGTACACGAGTTCGACGTATAAAGAGACGGGCAGCGGGGTGCCGCCGATCCTGGGGAAGGCGAGCAGTTTGTGCTTGAGCTGCCACGACGGGACAGTAAGCATCGGGCAGACCGCGGCGTACGGGACAGTACCGGTGCAGGGAAACATGAATCCCAAGAATGTGCTGGGGACGGACTTGACGGGCTCGCACCCATTCAACCTGGTGCTGCCGATCAAGGACGCTCCGGACCTGGCGGCATCGCTGGTGGCGCAGGGGACGACGGCGGACGCCACGGGAGCGGTGAAGCTCATCAACGGGAACATCGAGTGCACGACGTGCCACGACCCGCACGTGCAGGCGATCGACACGGTTGCGCAGAATTTCCTGGTGCGGGACAGCACGAACGGGCAATTGTGCCTGGCGTGCCACGATCCGAATCGAGTACTGACGGGATTGCCGAACCCGCTGGCGGGATGGAGCACGAGTATCCATGCGGTGGCGACGAATCAGGTGGCGAATACGGCCAACGTAGGCCTGTACCCGACGGTATCCGCGAATGCATGCTCGTCTTGCCACATGCAGCACAATCCGAACAGTTCCGTGCGGCTGCTGCGGCCGGCGACGCCCGCGGCTCCTGGAGTGGATGCGGTGACGCAGGATTGCATTAGCTGCCATAGCGGCGGGACGAACATTTCGCCAGCGGCACCGAATGTCTATGCGGAGTTTGCGAAGACGGGTGCGCATGTATTGCCAGCGGGCGCGAACCTGCATGACGCGGCCGAAGGAGCGGTGGTAAACAACAATCGGCACGCGACCTGCGTGGATTGCCACGGGGCGCACACGGGAAATCCGATGACGACGTTCGGGCTTCCGCCGGCGATCCGGCCGCCGCAGAATGGGGTAACGGGAGTGAGCGCGGTGGACGGTGTGAGCGTGTTGACGCCGGCGGTCAACCAGTACGAGAACTGCCTGAGGTGCCACGGAACGAGTATCGGAAAGCAGTCGGTGGTGAGCAAGTACGGCTATTTGCCGACGCGGCTGGTGTTCGCGGGCGATCCACTGAACATCATTCCGGAGTTCAGCGCGAGCGCGTCATCGAGCCACCCGGTAGCGCATGACCGGACCAGCCCGCTGCCACAGCCGAGTCTGCTGGTGAACATGCTGAACCTGAACGGGACGGCGTCGAGCCGACTGGTGGGGACACGCATTTTCTGTACGGACTGCCACAACAGCGATGACAACCGTGAATTCGGCGGGACAGGGCCGGCGGGGCCGCACGGTTCGACCAACTTCCACATCCTGGAACGCAATTACCAATACAGCCAGGCGGCGGCACCGGGAGGAACGGTGACGAACCTGTACCCGAACCCGGATACGAGCACAATCGGGCCGTATGCGATGTGCGCGAAGTGTCACGACCTGAACAGCATCCTTGCGAACACGAGCTGGTCCCAGCACAATCTGCACATTGCGACATTGGGATTTTCCTGTTCGGTTTGCCACACCTCGCATGGGATCGGGGCGTTGAACGGCAGCGTAACCGGCGAACGGCTGGTGAACTTCGATTTGAACGTAGTGGGGCCGAACGGGGCGAATCCGATTTCGTACAACCGCGGAGCCAACACGTGTTCGCTGACATGTCATAATCACACGCACTGACACGCGAGCGCAGGGCCGCAGGAATTCAGAGCAACTCGACGAGATTCAAATGGCACACGGAGAAACAACCCGCGGCGGCGGCCGTCTGTCCGGATGGCTGGGGGTGGAAGCGTTCCTGCTCGTTGCGCTGTTCACATCAGGCGCACTGTGGGAGAGCCTGCAGCTGTCGTCGCTGGCCGACGGTGCGATTTGGGGGCACTTGCGGGCAGGCATGTGGATCGTGGAGAACCATAGATGGCCGCAGACAGGGCTGTTTAGCCAGTTGGCGGGGAGTTCGTGGCGCGATCTTTCCTGGGGCTACGACGGTGCCCTGGCGATTGGGTATAAGGTTCTAGGGCTTCGCGTGATCCCAGCGGCGACGATGTTGGTTCGGGTAATTCTGGCGGGCATTCTATTTCTGCTTGCGGGCGGCAGGCGTGGGAATTTCTGGATCGCGTCAGGGGTGGCGGCGGTGGCGCTGTGCACGCTGTCGATGGTGGGAGCCGAATCGACAATGGTGAGCGTGTTGCTGCTGGGGACGGAACTGATCCTGATTTTCTGGAAGCGGCGCAAGGCGAGCGGCAAAATCTTTGTTTTCTTACCCATTCTGTTTCTACTTTGGGCCAATCTCGATGGAGGCTTCGTTTATGGCATCGGGGTGCTTGGTCTATTCCTGGTGTGTACCCTCGTAGAGAACGGCGTTCGAGACAGGGGAGTGATCGACCAGCCCGAAGCGAAGATGCCTACAGGGAAAGCATTCGCGCTTCTCGGGCTGTGTGCCGGTGCGAGTCTGGTCACGCCGTACGGTTATCACGGCTATGAGCAATTCTGGGAGATGCAGACGAGCGCAGCGAATGCGGAAATTCCCGGGTACGCCGCACTTGGATTCAGGCGCATGTTGGATTACGCCGTGCTGGGTCTGGGCATGAGCGCATTTCTGGCCATGGGGCGGAAACGGTCGAAGGATCTGTTCGGGGCGGGTTTGCTGGTGGGAAGCGGGTTGATCGGATTTTACTCGCAAAGAGATGCATGGATTTTCGTGGTGAGTTCAGTTGCGGTGGCCGGCGAAATGCTGCAACTGGCGGAGACCGACGCGCCAAGAGAGCCAGCGCAAGCGGGTGGGTTTGCGCTTGCCCTCGGGACTAGCCTCCTGGTGGCTGCGCTGGGGCTGGTGCTTCTTATGCCGCGATCAGACGACATTCTGCTGGCGAAGGCGGGAGAGAGTTTGCCGGTGAACGCTGCCGACTACATCCGACAACACGGACTGCCGAAGCCGATGTTCAACGCGTACTCCTGGGGAGCGTTCCTGACATGGTATCTGCCCGAGTATCCGGTAGCGATCGATGGAAGACGCGGACTGTATAGCGAGGACGTGGAGCGGGATTACTTCCGGGTGATGAAGGTGGATATGCCGTATCAGGAGTATGCGCCGATGCGGGATGCCCGCACGATACTGCTGGAGAAGGCGAACGCTGTGGGGGAGGCGTTGCGTACGATACGGGGATACCGAGTGGCATATGAAGACAGGATTGCCGTGGTGCTGGTCAGGGAGGCAAGCGAGTAAGGGCATGGCGACGACGGCAATGCCGGTGCTGGAGCCCGAAGGCCGAATCCGCCGGGATTGGTGGAGATGGGGCGACGGCGCGGTGCTGCTGGCTTATTCGGCGACGGTGCTGTGGACGCTGCAATACCACGAGAAATGGGCGGATGAAGCGCAGGCATGGCTCATCGCACGGGATCTGGATTTGGGAAGCATCTGGTTTCACGAGTTGCGATACGAAGGCTCGCCGGGATTGTGGCACACGATCCTTTGGGTGGCCCAGCACGTGTTTCACGCGCGATATGAGGCGCTGGGCTATATCGGCGCGGCGTTTGCCATCGCAGGCACGGCCGTTCTGCTGTTCTGGGCACCGTTTCCCCGATACATCCGGTGGCCGCTGGCGTTCACGTATGTGCTGCTCTACCAATACGCGGTAATTGCACGGCCTTACACACTTCTGCCGCTGTTGGCGTTTTGCGGGGCGATCTTCTTCAAGGACGTAAAAAAGCCCGAGCGGATGACGATTATCCTGGGCTTACTGGCCTTGTTGACGCTGCATGGAGCGATCCTGGCCGGATGCCTGGGGGTGGCGTATCTGCTGGAGGCTGCGAAGGAGTGGAGCAATCTCGGGCCCGAGGTGCGAAAGAGGTATTGGATCTGCGGAGCTATCCTGGCAGCTACGTTCGTGTTCGTCCTCGTGATTCTGAAACCGACACCGGATGTGGAGGAGTTTGCGGTCAAGAAAGAATTGGCGTTGTTGCCGAAGATTATCCAGGGGCAGCAACCCACGTGGAGTATGAAACTCGAGTCGGTGCTTTCGGGAGCGTTTCTAGACTACACGACGGCATCTGTAGCTTTTGTCCTGTTGGTGGGTGCGTGGTGCGCCCTTCGCCGGAAGTTGGTCGTCTATGCACTGCCGCTGGCGACGCTGGTGGGCCTGTACGTCGCGGTGCATGGATACGCGCATCACCACGGAACTGTAACGATCGCGGCAATCACAGCCGTGTGGATTGCGTGGCCGGGCCGCGATGAGCGGAACGGACTTCCGGTGGAGCAACGGCGAGCGTTTGTGGGCGTGTGCGCCTGCCTGGTGACCTTCTGCGCGGTGAACATATGGGACTCGGTGGCGGCGATCAAGCACGAGTATCTGTACCCTTACAGCGGAGCGGGAGACGCAGCGCAGTTTCTGAAGAGCAGGCAGGCGGAGAAGCAGCCGATTTTCGGGCTGCTCTACGGAGTAGTCGGGATCCAGGCGTACTTTGACCACAACATTTTTGCGAATCTTCATACGAGTTTCTTCCACCACGGGCTGCCACTCGAGGGAATCGAACTGGACATGGACGAAGTGTTGCGGGTGAAGCCGGAATACATTGTCGCGTTCACAGAGCAGCCACAGTTGATGATGGATTCGGGAGTACTCAGCGGGTTGGGGCCAGCTGGCTACAAGATCGTCCATTTTTCGGATGGTTATTTGTTGTACAAGGGCGGAGTGTACGTGCGGCAAGCGTATTTTATTCTTGCGAGGACGGCATCCGGCGACCAAGTGGAACCTACGCGAGAGCATTCCATGCGGGGCAGTACGAAATAACGCGGGGTGAGAGGCGATGACGCAAGCGCAGACTGAATCCAGCAAGAAGCCGGTCCCGCGACGTTTGTGGTGGGTTCTGCCACTGGTGGTGCTGCTGGCCCTGATCGCGGTGATCTATCTGCTGAGTCATCTCTCCGCCGCGGACTCCGAGATGTATCCGACGACGAAGCTGGATCAAGCGGTTGTGGCAGGGCGGCTCTGCTGAGGATATGGCTGCGACCAAAAAAGAACTCGTGCTGGCCGCAGGCATATTGCTGACGCTGCCGATCGCAGCGGAACTCGCTCTGCGGGTGAGTGGAATGCAATTTGAGCCGCAACTGTACGCACCGAGCGTCGAACGGGGGTGGGTGCTGCGGGCCGGGGTGAGCGGCGTGGTGTCGACAGAAACGCCCCAGAAGATTCGGATCAACAGTCACGGCTTCCGAGACCGCGAACGCAGTTTTGAAAAGCCCGCCGACACGGTGCGCATCGCGGTGCTAGGGAATTCCTGGACCGAGGCGCTGCAGGTACCTCAGGAAAGAACGTATACGGCGGTGCTGGAGAAGGCGCTAAACGAGGGGAGCTGCTTCGACGGCAAGCGTGTGGAAGTGCTGAACTTTGGCGTGGCGGGGTATTCGACCGCACAAGAACTACTGATGCTGCGGCAGGAGGTTTGGAAGTATTCACCCGACATAATCCTGCTGGCCTTTTATCCCGCGCGGGACATCGCTAACAACGTGCGCGAACTAAACAACGCAGCGAATCCGGAGCAGTCGCCTTACTACGTGAACCGCGGCGGCCGACTCGAAGAAGACGACCGCTTCCGGGAGCTACCGGCGCTCCAGCCGCGCCAGATCCAATTGCAGCGGGTTCGCTACGAGGCGAATGATCGCGTACGGCTGCTGGCGGCGATATCGGCGCTGCAGCGACAGCTGAGGCTGAAGTTTGCAATGGCGACGATGAAGGAGCGTGCGGAGAGGGCCGGAGCGGAAAACCTGGAGTATTCCATCTACGCGCCGCCACAGACAGCCCCGATGGCGGAGGGGTGGCGGGTCACGGAGGGTTTACTGAAGCTGATGCGCGACGAAGCGCGGTCGCGTGGCGCGGAGTTTCGCATTGTGGTGCTGGCGACGCGGCCGCAAGTGCTACCGGATGCGGCGAAGAGCGCGGAATTAGCGGTGAAAGTCGGCGTGGAAGATTTTACCTATGCGGATAAGCGGCTGCGGGATTTCGGGGCGAAAGAAAGTATTCGAGTGACAACACTCGCTCCCTATCTCTCTTCGTATGCCAAAGAGCACCACACTTACCTGAACGGTTTCAACAAGAGCAACTGGGGAGCGGGCCACTGGAACGAGACGGGGCACCGTTTGGCGGCGGAAGCGATTGCGGGCGATCTTTGCGGCGCGGACGGGAGCGGAGCGGAGGTGACGCAGCCGTGATGACGGGCGCGAAGTTCCGGGAAGAGTTGCGGAAACGGTTATCGGAGAACGCCGAGAAGACGTTGCTGCGGATCGTACGCGGGCCGGATTTCGATTCACCGGCCTCGTTCACGGGGAATGAATTGCTGGAGCGTTCGATTCGGCTCGCGGAATCGCTCGAACTGCCGGAACGGGCAGTCGTGCTGGTGTTGATGCCGCATTGCGCGGAGCTGTTTCTGCTGCATTTGGGGTTGGTGCTGACAGGGCGGATTCCGGCAATTCTGGCCTGGCCAACCAGCCGTGTGGACGCAGAAAAGTATCAGCGCAACCTGGTGCACCAGTTGCGAAACCTGCCCGCGGATGCACTGATCACATTGCCGCGCCTGGCGAACAACTTGTCGGGTCCGCTGGCGTATAGGGTATTGGGATTGCTCACGGAGAATGGCGCGGCGTTCGAAAAAGCGTTTCCAGCCGGAGCGGTCGGGGAACGGCTGGATGTCGCAACGGAAGCCGAGGGAAAGCCGGCCATGGGAGAAGAAGTTCTGTTTTTGCAGTTTTCCGGTGGCACGACCGGAGCGCAGAAAGCAATCGTGGTCACGGCGGCCATGTTGCGGCACCAACTGGGAACATTGGGCGAGCGGCTGCAGTTCACGAGCGGGGACAGCGTGGCGTCATGGTTGCCGATGTATCACGACATGGGATTGATCGCGTGCTTGTGGATGGCGCTGTGGCACGGAGCGACGTCCGTGCAGATCAGCGCGAACGACTGGGTGCTGAATCCGGAGCTGTTGCTAAAGCACATCGAGAAACAGAGCGCGACGTTCTGCTGGTTGCCGAATTTCGCGTTTTCATATTTGAGCCAGCGGCGCGAATTGATGCGAGGAAGGTACCGGCTCGATAGCGTGCGAGGCTGGATCAGTTGTTCGGAGCCCGTGCGGGAGCGGTCGGTCGCAGAGTTTTGCGAAGCATTCGCCGACTGGGGAGTGGCAAAGGAGTCGGTTCAAGCGTCATACGCCATGGCAGAAACGGTGTTTGCGATTACGCAGTCCGAAATCGGAGCCGGGCTGAAGACGGTGCGGCGGGAACAAGTGGCGCAGAACGGGCGCAACTATTCCGCGCTCGCCTTCGACTTGATTGACGAGGTATACGTGTCCTCCGGCATACCGATCGAGGAGACGGAGGTGAAGATCGTTTCGGAAGGCGGCGCGACGCGCGGGGAGTACGAGGCGGGAGAGATTTGCGTAAGAACGCCATCCTTGTTCTCCGGATATTGGGGAACACAAGGATTCCAGGCGCATACGCTGAAGGACAACTGGCATGCGACAGGAGATTACGGGTTCGTCGCGGACGGCGAGTTGTTCGTCATCGGGCGATTCAAGGACATCGTGATCGTGGGGGGGAGCAACGTGTTTCCGGAAGACGTGGAAGCCGTGGTGAACACGATTGAAGGCGTTCATGCGGGGCGGGTGGTGGCGTTTGGAGTGGAAGACCGGGACTACGGAACGCAAAGCCTGGCGGTTGTGGCGGAAGCGGCGGAAGGGCAGGAAGAACGGGATTTCACGTCGCTGGAGGCGGCGATCCGGAAACTGGTGCTGACGGCGATTGGCATCGCGCCGCGTCACGTCTTGGTGGTGCCAGACAGATGGGTCGTGAAAAGCACGGCGGGGAAAATCTCACGGAGGGAGACGAGAGAGCGGTTCCTACGCGAGAAATTGCAAGTGAGGATCTAGAGGAGGGCGATGCGCGATGTTACCCGACGCGGAGACGATTCGAAAGGCGGCACGAGCAGCCGCCAGCGAACTGACAGGAAAGGCCGTCAGGGACGAGCAGAAATTAGTCAGCTCTGGGCTCATTGACTCGCTTGCGGTGCTGAAACTGATTTCGCTGCTCGAGAAGAAGCTCCAGATATCGATTCCGCCGGAAACGCTGCAGCCGGAAGATTTCGACGACGTCAACCTGATTGTGGAGACGATTGAGAGGGTTGGAAGAGATTGAATTTGGAAAAGCGGAAGAGAGATGGCGTTTAACTCGTTAGCGTATTTGGCGTTTCTCAGCGTGGTGGTAACGCTGTACTGGCTGGTGCCGGTGCGACTGCGCGGCGGGCTGGTGTTCGCAGCCAGTGTGGCGTTTTATGCTTTGTGGAATGTTGTGTTCGCGTGGCTGCCTTTGCTGATCGCTGCGATCGTGTTTGCTTGCGGGAAGCTGATGGCGGGCCAGGCGCACGCAGCCAAGCGATGGGCCGCCGGGGGAATCGCATTCCTGCTGGCGCTGCTGATTGCCTTCAAATACCGGATTTTCCTGTTCGACATGTTCGCGGGAAGCGCGGGCGGAAACGGCGGGTCGCTGACCGCGCGAGTGATTTTTCCGGTTGGAATTTCGTTTTACACGTTCGAAGCGATTGCGTTCCTCGTGGACGTGCGCCAAGGGCGCGTGAAGATGCCGGGATTCGTGAGGCTGTGCCTGTTTTTTTATTTTTGGCCGAACATCCTGTCGGGACCGATTGTCCGGGCGCGCGAGTTGATGCCGCAACTGGAGCTCAACAAGCCGTTTGAGCCGCGGTTTGTGTTCGAAGGCCTGGACCGGATGGTGTGGGGGCTAGTGCAGAAGAACGTGATCGCGAATTTGCTGGGGATTTGGGTGGACCGCGGCTTTAGCGCTGAACTGCCGGAAAGGCTCTCTGCGCTGGACGGGTGGTTCGTGGCCATTGCCTTTGGCTTGCAGATCTATTTCGATTTTGCGGGATACACGAACATGGCGATTGGAGCGGGGCGGCTGATCGGGGTGACGCTGCCGGAGAATTTCCGACAGCCGTACCATGCGGCGACGCCCGCGGATTTCTGGAACCGGTGGCACATGACATTGTCGCGCTGGATCCGGGACTATCTATTCTTTCCGATCAATGCGAGATGGAAAGGCGCGCCGGGGCCGTTGTATGCAAGCTTGATCGGGGTGATGGCGCTGGTGGGACTGTGGCACGGGGCGGGCTGGGGATTTCTGTTATGGGGGACGCTGCACGGGATGTACCTGGCTGGCTACCGGGCGTACGAGAGTTTCAAGCAAGGTGGCACGGCAGCGAGTGCAAGGAGTTGGCACAGTTGGTTGTGGCGGGCGGCCACGCTGGTGGCGGTTGTGTTGGCGTGGGTGCCGTTTCGCGCACCGTCGTTGTCCAGCGCGACCGCGATGTGGAGCGCGATGTTTTCACACTTCGGGGGAGAGCAGGCGAAGTTCAGCGGGTTGTTTTACGGATTCACGATGGTGGTAGCGCTTTTTTGCGCAATCGAGCCGGCGCTCATGAATGTTCTTGCGGAAGCGGAAGAAGCAAGTGAAGGCGAAGGACTTTCGTTGTTCCGGATTGTGGTGCGGCCGGTGGCGTATTTGTTCGGTTTCTTCCTGTTCCTGCTGTTCGACCAGAACTACAGCCAGTTCATCTACTCGCAGTTCTGAGTTTCGCCCTCAAAAAACGCGTGTGCCATCGGGAAGGTAGACGGGAAAACCGTCGCAGGGCTGGGCGCGAATGAATTCCTGCGCGGCCGCCTGGCGATTGTAGTCGAAGAGGAAAAAACCGAACTTGTAGTGGAGCGCAAGGTCATCCGGGTGTCGCGCGAGAGCCCATTGATATTGCGCCAGGGTTTCCTGGAGTGTCTCAGTGGGGGCAGCGGCGCGGAGTAAGAGATTTTGCAATTGGTCGGAATGGTTCAGCTGCGAGGTGAAGGGCGGACGCTGAAGGCGATCGATCATATCCGAGGCGACCCGAGCACGATCATGAGGAGTGAGAGCCAAGAGGCGTTCACATTCGGCCTGGCTCAGGGGTTCGGCTGAAGCAGCACTTCCCCGGATGGTGGAGGGGAGGAGCTTAGCAATGCGCTCGAAGGCTGAACGGGCCAGCAGGTAACTGCCGAGCGGCGTAAGGTGCACATGATCATAGAGCAACTCGCTTCCGGCGATGCCGTTGCGGCTTTCAGCGGCGAATAAGGCTTGGGTGTCGAGCAACTCTGCGGCCGGTCCGGAGGAAGTGGCGACGCTGCGAATCACCTGGTTGATATGGGAGTCGGCGCGGAAGCGAAGCGTGTCGAGATCGCGTGCTTTTTCGTAGTGATCCGTTGCCGATGTGTAGTCACCGAGGGCCGCGGCGCAGCGGGCAATCCGGAATTGCAACTCGGCGTAATGATCGTCAATGCGCGACGCGTCGAGATACAACTTCCGGGCGCCGGCGTAGTCACCCGTCGATTCCAGAGCCGCGCCTTTCTGGACCAAGTCGTTCCAGACCCGAAGGAGATCGGAACTCAGGCCCTCGCGATGGAGCGAAGCGAAAGGCGCGCAGTCACGCACATTGGTGGCGATCGTACTGAAGAGGATGTGAGCACCCGAAGCTTCAGCGACGGCGGCGATTTCGCGCAGATTGCGCTCGAAGTTGCGATAGGCCTGAGGCATCCGCGGAGAATCCGCGCGCACCTGTTTGTTGAGGAACATCTCCATGCCGCGCCATTCACCGGGGGGCTTGCCATTTTCGGTGAGCAGCTGACCGATGCGCGAGGAGCGGGCAAAGATGGCGGCGCGGATGACGGGCAGGCTCATGGAGGAGCTTGTGAGGACGGTGCCCGGTCCGTAGGGGCCAACAACTTCGTTGCTACCCGCATAGACCAGATAGAGGTCGGGATGATAGCGGGCGAGTTCGCGCGCCATGATGAGGCTGACGTGCGAATTTATGGCCACCATGCCAGTATTGACGACTTCGAATTTCGCGGAGGGATAGCGCTCGCGCAGCGTCATTTCGAGGTAGCGGCTGAAGCCGTACGCGAAATCGGGATCGCCCATCGCGGCAGATTCGCCGAGGACCACGATGCGGTAGGTGCTAGGCGCCTTGTTCGGGGAGAGAGAGAAGAATTGTGGAGTCTTGATGATGCCGGGAGGGAAAAAGGGCGCAGCGAAGAACATGTTGTAACACGTGGTGGGTCTGCCATGGACGGTGCACGGCTCCATCAAGGAGGTGTCATGCCCGACATGGAAAAGCCGCAGAGTCCCCTCAACGAGAACGAGAAGCAGGACCGGGGCGAGAAAGGCGATGAAGATGCGGGGGAGCCAGAAGCGCAGGGGGGAGGTGGAGGGGGTCATGGCTGCGCTGCTCCGCCGAGCAGGGATGGTTTGCGACGGGCAAAGACGGTGGCGATGTCGTCGTGATAGATCAAAGTGAAACGGGGATCGACGGTGAGTACTTTAGCGAGAGGGAGCTTGGAATCGAGGATAACGACGCCCGCCTGGTCGAGGAAGGGATCAGTGGCGTAGGAGGGGAAAGCGGACTCGGAATCGTAGAAGAGTTTGTCCAGAACATCGCCGTACAAATCGTTACGGCCATCGATAGCGACCGGAAGTTCAGGAAGGTACCACATCAGGAAGCCGCCCCAAGTCAGATTGTTGTAGAGGGGGCCGGGGACGGGGTTGCGGCGAAGGAAATTGACGGCGTTGACGGGGTAATCGGCGCTGATAGAGCGATCGATGGCGCGCATGGTGAAGTCCGCGGCGGGAGCGGTCATCAAGAGAATCAGAACAACGGCAGCGGCTACGATGGCGAGGTCGCGCCAGGATTCGCGGGGGTGGGCAGAGATGGGTGGCGCTTCACCGGAATCTGCGATACAGGCGGCTGCGGTAAAGCACAGAAACCACGCATCACGCACGGTCCGGAAGGCTACGAGGGTGGCGACGGCGAGGAGCACGAGCTTGAAGATGTCGATGCGTTTGCGCCAGCCGATTGAATAAAAACCAGCGGCGGCGAGGAACAGTTCGGCGAAATGGCTGTAGCCCCGGAAGCTGAGGGGCTGGAGTTCGCTGATGACACTATATGTGAATTTGGCTTTGGAGTAGCTGAGGATAACGAGATAGGGCTTGTAGAAATTGGGTCCGACGAGAGTGGCGGCGGCGCAGAGGGCGAAGGCAGCGAGGAGGGGACGGAGGGGGAGGGTAGGGGGCTGCAGAAGGGGGAGAGCGAAGTGAAGGGAGGCAAGCAGCCGCTGGAGCAGATTGAGACCGACGAAGAGACCGACAGCAAACAGGCCGTAGATGAATTGAATGTGGAGGTTAGCCCACACGAAGAAGAGGAGGGGGAGCCAATAGAGCAATCGGATGCGGGACTGGCGCTGGCTTTCGAGGAGAAGTGCCAGCGTGACAGCAAAAAACATTTCAGAGAGAAACATGGGGCGGGGCATGCCGAGGAAGAGAAATGCCGAGCAGGCAACGGCGGTGAGGATCAAAGAGAGCCAGAAATTCGCTGAAAGCCGGCGCAACATCCAATAAAGGAAGAAGGCGACAAGCACGGTGAGCGTAACGCCGAAGGCACCAACGCCGATGAGACCGGACAAGGAATAGGACAGAGAAAGCAAAACCTCGTAGCCCCAGCTATAGGCGACCCAGGGAAGCTCAGCAGCTGTACGCGAAAGGATGCCGGTGTGGGGAAGGGATGAGTGTTGGAGAATCCAGTCGCCAACCTTGAGATGCCAGAAGAGATCGGGATCGCGCACGGCGTGTTTGAGGCGCAAGGAATGGAAGCCGATACCGGAAAGAAACAGGACAAGCGCGGAGAGCTGAACCGACCGATTGCGCAGGAAGTTCATGAGCCCGCAGCGGAGGCGGCGATCGGTGTCCAATCGCGGTCCGACTTCTCTCCGGCCTCACCAGCTTCGTGATATTCGCCATCCTCGTTGACGGCCCAGACGTCGAACACTTTTTTGCCGGCGAGGATGTTGCGCGCGGCCAACATGGCGGTCATCATGGCGTGATCCTGGTTATTGTACTTGTGCATGCCGTTGCGCCCGACGAGATGGAGGGTGGGGAAGCGTTCATCGACGGCCTGGCGAATAACGGAGACGTGGCGTTTGTAGTCATCGTCGTAGACGGGGTAGGCCTTCGGCTGGCGGATCACGCAGCCGTCGACGACGTCGTCAGCGTCGGCGAGCTTGACCTGAGCCAATTCTTTGCGGGCGAGAGCGATGAGGTCGGCATCAGTTGAATTCCAGAGGCCGTCGCCCTCGAAGCAGAAGTACTCGAGGCCATAACAGCAGAAGCCGGGATCCGGGACCATCTGGGGCGACCAGGATTTGTAGTTCTGGACGCGCCCAACCTTGACGTTGGGGTCGTGGATGTAGATCCAGTTGTCAGCGAAGCGATTGCGTTCGCGGAGGATGAGGCCGACAGTGAGGAAGTCGCGGTAACGGAGTGAGTCGCCAGAGAGGCGCGCAAACTCAGGGAGTTGCGGCTGAAGCTGGGCGGTGAGCTGGCGGATGGGCATGGAAGAGATCAGGTGTTCGCCCATAAAGGTTTCCCGCAGGCCATCAGGCGTGAGAGCGGTGATGGTCCAGGAATCGCGCTCTTGGTTCCAGGAGCAAGATTCGACTTTGCGTCCGAGGACCACGCGCCCACCGAGGCTGCGAATCTTTGCGGCACACGTTTCCCACATCATTCCGGGTCCGAGACGAGGATAGCGAAAGGTGTCGATCAGAGTTTTGACGACCTGCGCTTTGTTGCCGGAAGGCTTCTGAGGGAAGAAGGCATTCTTGATGGCGGAACCCAGCGACAGACCTTTAATGCGTTGAGCGGCCCAGTCAGCCGAGATCTCCCGGCAACTCATGCCCCAGACTTTTTCGGTATAAGTTTTGAAGAAGATGCGGAACAGGCGCTTGCCGAACTGATTGACGACCCAATCTTCGAAGGAGCGCGGATTGCGCGTTGGGTGGATTCGAGCAAAGCAGAAGGAGAGCACGCACAAAGCCGACTGAAGAAAACCAAGTTTGGAGAGAGCTTCAAAAGGCTTCAGCGGATAGGAATAGAACTGGCCGCCGTAGTAGATCTTGGAGGAGCGAGGGCGCTGAAGCATATCGGCCCCGAGGATCTCGGTCCAAAGGTTCTCGACTTCGCTGGACTTGGAGAAGAAGCGGTGGCCGCCGATGTCGAAGCGATAGCCACGATAGTTCACGGTGCGGGAAATGCCGCCGACATATTCGGGATCGCCTTCGAGGACAACAACGGATTGACCGTGTTTGGCGAGTTCGTAGGCGGCAGTCAGGCCAGCGGGTCCGGCTCCAACAATGACGGCTTTGGCCTGGTGTTCGTTCATTGCGCTACGTCCCTCAGTTGGCGGGGCCGATTTCGAAGTTTGCCGGAAAAACGTCCTGGGCGCCTAGTTGGCCTGCGTTTGAGCGATCAACTGTTCGACCTGGGATTTGTTGGCATACCCGGGATTCGTGTCCAGCAGCTTCTGCCATGCAGCGACAGCTCCCCGAGCGTCCTTCTTGCCCTGCCACTTTACAATACCGAGATTGAAAAGTGTGTCCGCCTTGTTGGGCTCGTAGGTGAGAGATTTGTTGAACTGAATGATGGCGGAGTCGGGATCGCCGTTATACCAATAGGCCGTGCCGAGGTCAGTGCGGACGGATGTGTCGCGAGGCTCGGCCTTCAAAGCGCGTTCGTAGTAGTCGATAGCCTCGGGATACTGTTTGGCGTCGTAGTAGATGTTGCCGAGCTTCGCGAGCAATCCCGCGTTCGCCGGGGCAGCCTTCAACTGCGCAAGGAGAGGAGCTGCTTCGGTATCGGCTGCCTTTTTCAGATCGGCGGCGGAGGGGAGAGCGGCTTCCGGTGTGAGACTGATCGGGGCGGGCTGGGGCGGCATGGCTTGCGGCACCGGTGCGGTGGCAGCTTGCGATGGAGTCGCCACGGGCGAAGAGGTTGCGCGGCGCGCGATCCAGCCGCCGCAAACGCCGAGCAGCAGAGCTACAGCGGCGAGAGCGAAGGCCTGCGTAGGTGTCCAAACGTCGGTTGAAGTCGTCTTGATTTCAGTCATGATGAGGCTCCTCGCGTGCGGACTCTCTTCAATTCTTTGCGACCGGAGCAGATTTCGCTTCGGCAATCAGTTGCTCGACCATAGGTTTGCGATCGAGGTCGGGATGAGCTTTGAGCAGTTCCTGCCAGGCAGCGATCGCACCCGCGCTGTCGTTCTTTCCGCGAAACTTGATCATGCCGAGGTTAAACAGGGCGTTCGTGTCCTTCGGGTTCGACTTGAGCACCAGGTTCAACTGGCTGAGTGCGCCATCGGTGTCGCCCGCGTAGAAGAGACAGGAGGCCATTTGCGTACGAGTGGAGCCGTCTTTCGGATCGATCTTCAGAGCGCGATCGTAGTAGTCGACGGCTTCCTTGAACTGATGGGTGGACTGGTAGATGCCAGCGATCTGAACAAGCAGCTTGGCATTCTTTGGTTCGGATTTTGTCTTTTCGACGAGCGAAGACGCTTTCACGTCAGCCATCTGTTTCATCTGATCGAGGGTTATTTGCGGGTGATTGGCCATACCCGACGACGGGGCAGGGACTTTATTCGGCTGCGAGCGCAATGTGGGCGCAATGTTGCGCCCGAGGAAGGCATAGCCAACGACCAGACCGACCAGCAAACAGACCGCGGCGATGGAATAGACCTGGGTGGAAGGCAAGCCCGAATTCGGTTTTGGACTTAAATCAGACTGTGTGGACATCGCACGCTCCTACCGGATGGGCAATTGGACTGGAGTGGTTCTCGCTAACCCATTGTTATTGCATGGGTTGTTATCCATTACCCTGCCAGATTCGACCGCCGTTGGTCCCCCTCGAAATGGACGCGGGAAGTACGGTATGTGAACAGGGTAGGGGTAGTGGGCACAGGGTTCCGCGCCACGCGTCACAACAATTAGTGACCTCCGTCACATCGAGAGATTTGGCCCACGGTGAGCCGCCGGGCTTTGCGGGATGAAGTGGAAGGAGGAAGGTAACTCGAGAAGGGGAGAAGTGGAAGAAAGAGGAGTGGGTCACGAACCGATGTGACCCGTGTCACACGGGCATCGCCACTTGGGAACTACCATTTTCGGGAAGACCTTTTATCCAGTCCCGGAGAACCCATGAGTCGAAAAATGTCGATTGTCGACGGCAACGAAGCCGCGGCTTCGGTCGCGTTCCGCATCAATGAAGTCATCGCGATCTACCCCATTACGCCGTCATCCCCGATGGGGGAGTGGTCGGACCAGTGGAATTCGGAGCGAAAGAAGAACATTTGGGGAGCCATACCGGATGTTATTGAAATGCAAAGCGAAGGCGGCGCGGCCGGGGCTTTGCATGGGGCACTGCAGGGCGGGGCGCTGGGAACGACATTTACGGCGTCGCAGGGTCTCCTGCTAATGATCCCGAACATGTACAAGATCGCCGGGGAACTGACGCCGGCGGTAATTCATGTGGCGGCTCGGACGCTGGCCACACATGCGCTCTCGATATTCGGCGACCACAGCGACGTAATGTCGACGAGGGCGACCGGGTGGGGGTTCCTGGCCTCGAACTCGGTGCAAGAGGCGACGGACCTGGCATGCATCGCACAGGCTGCTTCGCTGGAATCACGGATTCCGTTCCTGCACTTCTTTGACGGTTTCCGGACATCGCACGAAGTGAACATGATTCATCCGCTGAGCGACGATGACTTGCGAGCGATGATCGACGACAAGTTCGTAAAGCAGCACCGCGAACGGGCGCTGACGCCGGACCGTCCGGTGCTGCGGGGAACCGCGCAGAATCCGGACGTATTTTTCCAGGCGCGGGAAGCGTGCAACCCGTACTACCTGGCGTGCCCGACGATCGTGCAGGACGTGATGGATCGCTTCGCGAAGCGGACCGGACGCGCATACAAATTGTATGAGTATTACGGAGCGCCGGACGCCGATCGATTAATCATCCTGATGGGATCCGGAGTCGGTGCCGCGGAAGAAGCCGTGGACGTCCTGCGGAGGAGCGGTGAAAAGGTAGGGATCCTGAAGGTGCGGTTGTTCCGGCCATTTGCAGCGGATGTATTCCTGCAGGCGATTCCGGCGAGCGTGAAGTCGATTGCGGTGCTGGATCGCACGAAGGAGCCAGGGGCACTGGGCGAGCCGTTGTACCAAGACGTACTGACGACATACATGGAGCAACTCGGAGCCAAGCCAGGAACGGCGGCGCCGCGGATTATCGGCGGGCGTTACGGGCTCTCGTCGAAAGAGTTTACGCCGGCAATGGTGAAGGCGATCTACGACGAATTGAAGAAGACGGAGCCGAAGAACCACTTCACGATCGGCATCGTAGACGATGTGACGCACACGAGCCTGGCCTACGATGCGGAATTCTCGACGGAGGATCCGCGGACGATCCGGGCGCTGTTTTACGGATTGGGGTCGGACGGGACCGTCGGCGCCAACAAGAATTCGATCAAGATCATCGGAAAGGGAACGGACAATTACGCGCAAGGGTATTTCGTGTACGACTCGAAGAAGGCCGGAGCGGTAACGGTGTCACACGTGCGGTTCGGGCCGGACCCGATCCGGTCCACGTACCTGATCTCCAAAGCGAATTTTATTGCGTGCCACCAATTCCAGTTCCTGGATCGCATCGACGTTTTGACGGGAGCGGAGGTCGGCGCGACGTTCCTGCTGAATACGCCGTTCGGGCCAGACGAGATCTGGGACCACATTCCAAAGCAAGCGCAAGAGACGATCATCAAGAAGAAGCTGAAGTTTTTTGTGATCGACGGGTACAGCGTTGCAAGGGCGGCTGGAATGGGGACGCGCATCAACACGATCATGCAGACGTGCTTCTTTGCGATCAGCGGGGTCCTGCCGAGAGAACAGGCCATTGCGGCGATCAAGAAGGCCATTGCGGACACATACGGCAAGAGAGGCGAAGCCGTGGTGCAAAAGAATTACGCGGCGGTGGACCAGGCCCTGGCGCACCTGCATGAAGTGAAAGTGCCGGTGACGGCGTCGGCGAAATTCAACATGCTGCCGGCGGTGTCGTCAAAGGCGCCGGGTTTCGTGCAGAACGTGCTGGGGACAATCATCACGGGGAACGGGGATTCGCTGCCGGTGAGCGCCATGCCCATCGACGGAACATTTCCGACGGGCACGGCAATGTGGGAGAAGCGGAACATCGCGCAGGAAATTCCGGTGTGGGACGAAGCGCTGTGCATCCAGTGCGGGAAGTGCGTGCTGGTGTGCCCGCACGCGGTGATCCGCGCGAAGGTGTACGACTCGTCGCTGTTGAAGAACAAGCCGGAGACGTTCAAGTCCGCCAAGCCAAAGTGGCGCGAATTCGACACGATGCAATACTCGCTGCAAGTGGCGCCGGAAGACTGCACAGGGTGCAAGCTGTGCGTGGAAGTATGCCCGGCGAAGAGCAAGTCGGAAGTGAAGCACAAAGCACTGAACATGGCGCCGCAGGCTCCGCTGCGCGTACCGGAAAGCGAGAACTGGGATTTCTTCCTAGCGCTGCCAGAGATCGGGCGGGAACGCATCTCGCACGGGCAAGTGAAGGACTCCCAACTGCTGGAACCATTGTTTGAGTTCTCGGGAGCGTGCGCGGGCTGCGGGGAGACGCCATACCTGAAGCTGCTAACGCAGCTGTTCGGGGATCGTCTGATGATCGGCAACGCGACGGGGTGTTCGTCGATCTATGGAGGGAACCTGCCGACGACGCCGTACACGAAGAATCTGGACGGGCGAGGGCCGACGTGGTCGAACTCGCTGTTCGAAGACAACGCCGAGTTCGGACTTGGCATGCGGCTGGCGGTGGATTCGCAGAACCACTACGCGCGAGAACTGCTGACGCAAATGAACGGGCAATTGGGCGAGGTGCTGACCAAGGGCCTGCTGGAGGCGGACCAGACAAAGGAGACCGGAATCGAGGAGCAGCGCAAGCGCGTGGCGGAGCTCAAGCAGAAGCTGCAGGGAATGGGCACAGCGGAAGCGCAGCGGTTGCTGGATGTGGCGGACAGCCTGGTACGCAAGAGCGTATGGCTGGTCGGAGGAGACGGCTGGGCGTATGACATCGGCTTCGGCGGGCTGGACCACGTGCTGGGCTCCGGCCGGAACGTGAACGTGCTGGTGCTGGATACCGAAGTGTACTCGAACACCGGCGGGCAGATGTCGAAGTCAACGCCGCGAGCAGCCGTGGCGAAGTTCGCCACCGGAGGCAAACACACGGGGAAGAAAGACCTGGCCATGGAAGCAGTGAGCTACGGCTACGTGTATGTGGCACGCGTGGCCATGGGAGCAAACGATACGCACACGATCAAGGCGTTCCTGGAGGCGGAAGCGCACGACGGGCCGTCGCTGATCATTGCGTACAGCCATTGCATCGCGCACGGATTCGACATGTCGTTCGGGCTGGACCAGCAGAAGAGGGCGGTGCAGAGCGGTTACTGGCCGTTGATGCGGTACAACCCGGCATTGCGAGTGGAGGGGAAGAACCCGTTCCTGCTCGATTCGAAGGCACCAAGCATTCCGTTGAAGCAGTATGCGTATCAGGAGGCACGGTACACGATGCTGCTGCGGAGCGATCCGGAAGCGGCGCGAGAACTGCTAAAGCTGGCGCAAGACGACGTGGAACGGCAGTGGCGTGTCTATGCAAATCGGGCGGCGATGGGAGGAAGGGCGGAGTCGCCGCATATCGCGCCGGTTGAAGCAGAAGGCGCGGATGAGCCGGTGAAGAAGGGAGAAGAGGAATGAGCGACCTGACGACGAAATACCTTGGATTGACACTGAAATCGCCGTTGATCGCTTCCGCCTCGCCGCTTTGCGAGTCTGTGGACAATATCAAACGGCTCGAAGATCAGAATCTGGCGGCCGTGGTTCTGCCGTCTCTTTTCGAAGAGCAACTGGAACTGGAAAGCTTGAGCGTCGACGCGGATCTGGCGCGCGGCTCGGAGAGCTTCCCGGAGTCGGCGAACTTTTTTCCGGATCTGCAAACGTACAACCTTGGCCCAGATGGCTATCTGGAGCTGATCCGACACGCCAAGGAGAGCGTGGATATCCCGGTGATCGCCAGCTTGAACGGCGTCTCGAACGGGGGGTGGCTGCAGTACGCGCGACTGATGGAGGAAGCGGGGGCCGATGCGATCGAGCTGAACATCTACTCGATTGAGACTGATCCAGCGGTCGGCGCGGTGGAGATCGAGCAAGGTTACATCGACCTGGTACGCCACCTGAAGCGGAGCATCGGAATTCCCGTGGCAGTAAAGCTGTCGCCGTTTTTCACGGCGCCGGCCAATATGGGTGTGAGACTGGACGAAGCGAGGGTGGATGGGATCGTGCTGTTCAACCGGTTCTACCAACCCGATTTCGACATCGAAGAACGGGAAGTCTCACCGAACTTGAACCTGAGCCGGCCGGAGGAGCTGTTGCTGCGGCTGCACTGGACGGCCATTCTATGCGGCCACGTGCGAGCCGACCTGGGCATCACCGGCGGCGTGCACAGCTCGCGTGACGTGATCAAATGCATCCTTGCCGGGGCGAAAGTGGCGTTTATGACGTCGGCTCTGCTGAAGAACGGAGTACAACACGCGGCGCACATCCTGACAGAGGTGAATCGCTGGCTGGATGACCATGACTACGCGTCAGTCCGGGAGATGTGCGGCAGCATGAGCCACGGGGCGGTGCCTGATCCATCGGCATTCGAGCGCGGGAATTACATGAAGGTACTCAGCTCCTACACGCTGCGCGCGAACGTGTTTAACGACTAAGGCCCGAAAATTCAAAATCAAGTGCGAGCCGGCATGCGGCCGAAGACCTGATCCGCCAACGCCTGTGCCGCCGCCAACGTGGAACTGCATTCGACTTCGTATTCCGAGGCGGGCGCGGAGTTTGCTTTGGGGAAGCGACTGACAAGGACCTGCCAAAGGGCCGGAAAGTCCGGCTTATCTTCGTCGCGCAATTCATAGCCATAGCCCACGTCGTTCGCCAGACACAACTGATCGGCGAAAGCAACGATCAATGCGATCTCGTTGTCGGGCTTCAGATCGTCGGGCCGGTGGTGGAACTCAATCGCATCCGCAACTTCCTTGGGGAGTTTCCAGGCTTCGGCGAGCGCACGGCCGCTTTCGGCGTGGGTAAATCCGAGGACGCGCCGCTCGGCGACGGAGATCGCCGCTCGTTCCTTGGCGGATTCGCGCATGACCTCGCGAAAATCGCCGGGAAAGAGGAGCGCGTTGATGAGGATGCCAATATCGTGAAGGAGTCCGGCGACATAGACCTGGTCGTGCCGGGCCATCGCGAAGTCGCGGGCCAGTTTTTCGGCAAGGATGGCTGTGCCGAGCGAGTGACGCCACAAGATCTCTTTAGGGACGACACCTTTCAAGCTGGCAAACATCTGCGGGAGCGTACAAGAGAAGACCAGATCCCGAATTCGCCAAAGGCCAAGGGTCAGGACGGCTTCACTGACTGTGCTGACGTCACCGCGCTGCCGATAGAGCGCGGAATTCGCCATTCTCAGGCACTGTGCCGCCAGCGACTTGTCATAAGAGATCGTCTGGACGATGCGACCGACGTCGACCTGGCTGACGGGAGTCTGGAGCGCCTCGGCGAGAGTCGCCAAGATCCGCGGCATCGCAGGGAGGTTGCCGAGCTGTTTTGCGCGTTTCGTGAGGATGTCGCAAGTCACTGGATTCACGGAAATGCCCCGGCCCGCATGGTGCCTGGGAGTTGCGAGCAAACGACTTACCAGAACAAGTGGTGAAGAAGCAGGACGAAACAAGGCGGTGGTGTTCCAGTTGCGAACATATGATTCGCGTTAGACGCCAGCCGCAGGCGCGGCGAGGGTGTCTGCGCAGTGCGCGGACAGTTGCGGATAGCGACAATGTTGGGAGCGAAGCGGTTAGAAGAAGAGCGCGAAGCTGTTTGATGTTTCACGGCAGAACAAAGCGGGTCACGATTGGCAGGTTGCGTGCTCCCTGAGTGAGTGGATGATTATGTTCGTCGCTCGTGACCATGAGTGATCCCGCAACGTTCAACCGGTTTCTGGCACGGCAGCCGATCTTGACACGCGATCGGCGATTCTACGCGTACGAGATCTTGTCGCGCTATGGGCCGGAGAATTATTGCAAAGCCAGTTCAGGGAGCCAGGTTGCCGTGAAGGCGATGGATGAGCTGTTCTTGATGGGTGTGCGAACGATGACGGAGGGCCTGCCGGCTTTTCTGAATTGCACGCGCGATTTTCTGGTGAACGACTACCTGACGCTCATGCCGAAGGAGCTAGTGGTAGGAGAAATCCTGGAGACAGTGGTACCGGATGGAGAGGTGATCGAGGCGTGCCGGCGGATGAAGAAGGGGGGGTATCGGCTGGCTTTGGACGACTACTGCGACATAGCTGGCAACGAGCCGTTTCTGGATCTGGCCGACTACGTAAAGATCGACGTGTTGCTGACGACGTTCGCAGAGCAGGAACGACTCGTCCATGAGTGCCACTGCCGGAACATTCCCGTGATTGCGGAGAAGGTCGAAACAGACGAACAGTTCCGTCGATGCACAGACATTGGCTATGACTATTTCCAGGGGTATTTCTTCTGCCGGCCGCAGATCATGGAACGCCGAAGCGTTCCGGCGAACAAAACGGTCTACTTGCACTTGCTGCAGGCGGCGAACGAGCCGGTATTCAATCTGCACAAGATCTCTCAGATCTTCCGGCGCGACGTGTCACTGAGTTACCGGCTGTTGCGCTATTTGAACTCGGCGGCATTCGGTTTTCAGGCCGAAATACGATCGATTCCGCATGCGCTGACGTTGTTGGGAGAAACCGCGCTGCGGAAGTGGATTTCGCTGGTCAGCGTGGCCAGCCTGGGAGACGAAGTGGCGGATGGACTCCTACGGTTGCCGCTGCTCCGGGCGATGTTCTGCGAGCTCATCGGACAGAAGATCGGAATGGTTCGCGAGACGAATGAATTGTTCCTGCTGGGCCTGCTCTCGGTGATGGACGCGTTGCTGAATATGCGGATGATCGACGTGCTGGTGGACATTCCGGTGAACGACGACATCAAGAAAGCGTTACTGGGGCGCCCAAGCCGGTACCGGCCGGTGTTTGAAGTTGTGCTGGATTACGAATCGGGCACCTGGGAGCAGTTGGCGCATTCGGCGCGGCACGTGGGATTGCACGAACAGTTCCTGCCGGATCTTTATCTGAGGTCGGTGCGGTGGGTCGGGGAAGTCCTGGCGGACGCACCGGTCATGGTTTAACAGCTTTCCTGGATTCCGGAGTGCTTTGGAAGACTTCGTCCGCGATATGGAACGCAGAATTCGCCGCGGGCACGCCGCAGTAGATCGCCGATTGCAGCAGAATCTCGGCAATTTCCTTACGGCTGACGCCAATGCGGAGTGCGGCGCGTAGATGGAGCCTAAGTTCCTCGGGGCGATTGAGGGCGACCATCATGCCGATGGTGGCGAGGCTTCGCGTCTTGCGCGGGAGGCCGGGCCGCGTCCAAATTTCACCCCAGGCGTAGCGAGTGATGAGGTCCTGAAAGGCGGAAGTGAGCGCGTTCTTATTCGCTTCGGCACGATCGACATGCGCGTCGCCGAGGACCGCACGCCGAGTTTTCATACCGTGCCGGTGACGATTGGCTTCATCCATTAACAAACTCCTTCATGAAAGCAAGAAGTCGAGGACTCGGTGATTAAAGTCCTCACGAGCCTCGAGGTTCGAAAGGTGCGCGGCCGAGACTTCCACGTATCGAGCGCCAGGAATGTTCTGGACAAGGTATCGAGCGTCAGAGGGAGGGGTGACCGGATCATGAGTGCCCGTCAAGACAAGCGACGGGACGGCGACATCTGCAAGGGCACCGCGCAGATCGGTATCGCGCACGGCGGCGCAGCAGGATAAATAGCCGCTGGGATTTGCGCTTTCGAGCATCGCGAGACTTGAAGCGGCTTCAGCGGGGTGACTGGCGCGAAACGAGGGCGTGAGCCAGCGCTCGATCACGGCCGAGGCGACCGCTTGCATTCCGCCAGAGGTCACCGCTTGAATGCGAGCATTCCAAGTGTCCGCTGTGCCGAATTTCGCAGCTGTGTTGCAGAGGACCAGTTTGGAGAAACGATGTGGAGCGTGCGCGCCGAGATGGATTCCCGTAGCGCCACCCAAGGAAAGACCGCACAGAGCGACTTGGCTCAGTTGCAAAACGTCGAGGAGCAGGAGCACATCGTTGGCGAGTTGGCCAATGGTGTAGTTAACGGGCGTGGCGGTGGACTGACCATGCCCGCGCGTGTCGTAGCGGAGAACGCGGAAGTGTTGGGTGAACGCAGAAAGCTGGGGATTCCACATTTCGAGCGAAGTGCCAAGCGAATTGGAAAAGACCAGCACGGGCAGATCGCCGGCCCCAGCCCACTCATAGTGGATTTGTGCGTCAGGCAATTGTGCGAAGGGCATGCCGGAGTCCTTTGCTTATGCGCGAGCCGGAAACTCCCGCGCTCTAGAGAGTACATTTTGGATGTATTCTGCAGCAGTTCCGATAGAACCACGAACGTCGAACAAGCCCGCGAGGTCGGCAGCGGTGAGGTGACCGTGGATGCCCGGCTCTTCGAGGAGAACGTCTTTCAGATGGCGGTGGCTGTTCGCAGCCTTCTTCGCCGCAGCCTCCACGAGTAAGTGGGCGGGCAACTTGCCCATACGATCAGCGAGGGCGAAGGTTACTGCCTCAGCGAAAATCAGGCCTCGAGACGCATCGATGTTCTGTGACATGCGATCCGGATGAACCTGTAGTCCGGGGAACATGCTTGCAAGATGATGAAGGGCACCGGCCGAAAGGCGGAGAATGTCACGCATGGTTTCCCATTCGGCGTGCCAGCCGCCTAACCCACGCTCATAGTCCTGCGGCATAGCCGAAAGAATTGTCGAGGTGAGGCCCGGAAGGCGGGCGGCAGCAGCGAGGACGACAGCGGAGGTCACCGGGTTCCGCTTGTGAGGCATGGTGGAAGAAGTGCCGCGACCCTCGGCCGAAGGTTCGGAGATCTCAGCGATTTCGGTTTGCGAATGGAGAGAGATATCGCGTGCGATCTTACCGAGCGAGCCAGTGAGCATGGCCAGGAAAGTGGCGAGCTCAGCGACGCGGTCACGGTGACTGTGCCAGGAGATGTCGGGCAAAGAAAGCTGGAGTTCCGAAGCGAGTTCGGCTGCGACTCTTGGGCCGGCGTCGCGCAAGGAGGCGAGGGTCCCGACAGCGCCCCCAAATTGCAGAGACAAAATGCGAGGACGGATTTCCGCGAGGCGGAAGCGGTGGCGGAGAATGGCGTCGAGCCAACCCGCGACGATGAAACCGAAGGTAGTCGGAGCGGCATGCTGCATCCATGTTCGGGCCACAACGGGAGTGGCGCGATGCTGATCGGCGAGAGCGACGAGGGAATCGGTGAGACGGGCAAGTTCTGCGCTGATGAGATCGAAAACATCGCGGACTTGCAGGACGAATCCCGTGTCGATCGCATCCTGGCTGGTGGCACCCCAGTGAACAAAACGAGCGGCATCCTTGTGGTCACGAGACGCAGCGTCGGTCAAAGCTTTGATCAAAGGGATTGCGGCGTTTCCAGCGAGTGCGACCTGGGGAGCGAGATCCGAAATATCCAGGTGCAGAGTGTCGCAGTGCTGCGCGATTTCGCGCGCGCGGCCCTCGGGAATAATGCCAGCGCGGGCTTCGGCGGTCGCCAAAGCGGCCTCAAAGGTGAGCATGGCGCGAAGGCGGGACTCGCCGGAGAGAATCTGTTCGAGCGCAGCGTAGGAGAAAAGTCCGTCGAAGAGGTTCATGCCCTCAGGCACTCCGCAGGTGTCGTAACGCCCCACAAAGTGTACACCGGCATACAAGGAAAGGGATGCGCACGCGGCCTAGACCCGCTCGAGGATGACGGCGATCCCTTGGCCAACGCCGATGCACATGGTGCAAAGAGCGAAGCGGCCTTTGGTCCGGAGCAATTGGTACGTGGCGGTCGTGGCGAGGCGAGCGCCACTGGCGCCGAGCGGATGGCCGATGGCGATAGCGCCGCCGTTGGGGTTAACGTGCGCGGCATCGTCGGGCAAGCCGAGTTCGCGGAGAACGGCGAGCGCTTGCGAGGCGAAGGCCTCGTTGAGTTCGACAACGTCCATCTGGGAAACCATGAGACCTGCCTTCGCCAAAACTTTCTGCGACGCGGGGACGGGACCCATTCCCATGACCCGGGGAGCGACGCCGGCGGCAGCGGCAGCGACAATGCGAGCCTTTGGAGTGAGGCCGAACTTATTGACAGCGGCTTCGGAGGCCACAAGGAGGGCGCAGGCACCGTCGTTAACGCCGGAGGCATTGCCGGCAGTGACCGTGCCTTCGGGTTTGACAACTCCTTTGAGTTTGGAGAGAGCTTCGAGCGTGGTGTCGGGGCGAGGGTGCTCGTCGACCGAGACCAAGAGGGGGTCCCCTTTTTTCTGAGGAATGGCAACGGGGGCGATTTCCTGGGCGAGACGACCAGCCTGGATGGCGTCGGCGGCGCGTTTTTGACTACGAAAGGCGAAAGCATCTTGATCGGCACGCGAGATTTTGTATTCTTCGGCGACGATCTCGCCGGTCTCTGGCATGGCGTCCGTACCGTACTTGGCTTTGATCAGGGGATTGACGAAACGCCAGCCGATCGTGGTGTCTTCGAGCTTGGCAGCCCGGGAGAACGGGGAATCGGCTTTGCCGAGCACAAACGGAGCGCGAGACATGCTCTCGACGCCGCCGGCAATGAGGAGATCGACTTCGCCGCTCTTGATGGAACGTGACGCGACCGCCAGAGCATCAAGGCTTGATCCGCAGAGACGGTTGACCGTGGAGCCCGGCACTTCTTTGGGGAGGCCGGCGAGGAGCAGGGCCATGCGCGCGACGTTGCGATTGTCTTCGCCCGCCTGGTTGGCGCAACCATATACGACGTCGTCAAGGGCGCCCCAATCGACGGAGGGATTGCGTGCCACGAGGGATTTGATCGGAATAGCAGCAAGGTCGTCTGTGCGGACGCCGGAAAGGGAACCGGCATAGCGGCCGATAGGCGTACGGATGGCGTCACAGATATAAGCGGTAGTCATGGAATGATTTCCTTATCTTCAGTCTATCGTAAACACACAGGCAAGCACCAAAAGCCATGCGGACGAAAGGCGGGTGGGATAAACTCGGCGAGAGTCACATTGGCCGGGCGGGCGGCGAAAGAACATGCTCATTCACAGAGAAGAGATCCGAATCGAGTGGGGCGACTGCGATCCCTTTGGAATCGTATTCTTCCCGCGATATTTCGAGTACTTTGATGCGTGTACGAATGCGCTGTTGCATCGCGCGCTGGGGATCCCGAAGGCAGAGATGCTGAAGCATTTCAAGATTGCAGGGATTCCCCTGGTGCACGCCAGTTGCGACTTTGTGGTGCCGTCGTCGTTCGGCGATGTGGTGCATGTGGAATCGTGCGTGACGGAGTGGGGGCGGAGCAGTTTCACGGTGCGGCACCGGCTGTATCGGGGCGAAGTTTTGGCCGTGGAAGGTGTCGAAAAACGCGTATGGACGGTGCGGGACCCGCAGGATGCGAAGAGAGCAAGGGGGGAAGTGATCCCCGAGGAAGTGAAAGCGAAGTTTGCTTAGGCGAGAGGGCTTTCGCGTTCCCAACGTCTTTGTGGTACAACAAACGCGCTTGGTTTCTTCTGTGCAAGCGACCGTTCTTTTCGAAAATGCCAACTCCATCTGTTTATGACGCCATTGTGGTTGGCGCAGGCCACAACGGACTGACGGCGGCAGCGTATCTGGCAAAGTCTGGGCTGAAGACGCTGGTGGTCGAGCGGCGGGAAATCGTCGGGGGCTGCTGCGTCACGGAGGAGATTGCACCGGGCTGCCGCGCATCGACGACGTCCTATATTGCAAGCATGCTGCGGCCGGAGGTGATCCGCGAACTAAGGCTGGCCGAGTTTGGATTGCGGATGGTGCCGTGCGACCCCGCGTTGCAGGTGCCATTCCCGAATGGACGGCTCGTGCCCTGGTGGGCGAATCGGGATCGCGCTGTACAGGAGTTTCGGAAGATTTCCGCGAAGGATGCCGAACGATTCATTCGCGTTGACGATCAGTTGAAAAGGCTGGCGCGGTACCTGCAGCCGTTCTTCCTGGAACCCCCACCGGAGGTAGACACGCGCTCGATTCAAGGGTGGTCCGACTTGTTCCGCGTGGGGAAGAGGTTCCACGGAATCACGAACGCCGAGATTGCACAATTGGTTGCGTTCTTGACGGGCAGCCTGGGAGAGTTTCTCGATAAGAACTACGAAAGCGAAGAAATGAAAACGATGTTCCTGGCAAACAACGTATATGGGAAACACGGAGGGCCGTACCAGCCGGGAACTGCGATCGGGTTATTGTTTCACCTGTTGAGTGGCGGCGAGCACGAGTTGCAGGGATTCTACGGGCATGTGATGGGGGGCATGGGCGCCATCACCCAGGCACTGGCGGACTCGGCGAAGCAGTTAGGTGTTGAGATTCGGACGGGAACAGCGGTAGAGCGGATTAATTCGCGGAATGGAGCGGTCCAGGGAGTCGCGTTGGAAGATGGGACCGAACTGCGTGCGCGGGCAGTGCTTTCGAATGCCGATCCAAAGCGCACCTTTCTGCGGATGGTGGACGCAAATGAGTTGGCGGCGGAGTTTATCGAAGCTGTGCGGGGGATCAAGATGGCGGGCCCCTGCGCGAAAGTGAACCTGGTGCTGGAAGAGGAGCCGCGTTTCACTGGGACTCCGGCAGCGGCCACTCCACAAGAGAGATCGTTGTTTACGCTGGTGCCATCGTTGGAGTTCGCAGAGAAGTGCTATGACATCGCGAAATTTGGCGAGATTCCGGAGCAGTTGTGGGTCGATTGCGTGATTGCTTCGAATGCGGACGAATCACTGGCACCAAAGGGCAAGCACGTGATGACGTGCTTTGTGCAGTATGTACCGTACAAGTTGCGGCAAGGAAGCTGGGAAGAGAACCGGGAATTATTAGGCGATCGCGTGGTGAAGAAGATCGCGGAGTATGCGGCGAATGTGCCGGGAGCGATTCTGACGCGACAGGTGCTGACACCGCTTGACCTGGAGCGAGTGTATGGGCTCACCGAGGGGAATATTTTTCACGGCGATTTAAACCTGGAGCAACTGTTCTTTATGCGACCTGTGCCCGGGTGGTCGCAATATCGCACGCCGATTCGAGGTTTATACTTGTGCGGAGCGGGGGCCCACCCCGGGGGAGGGGTGACCGGTGCTCCGGGCAGGAACGCAGCGCACCAGGCGTTGCGCGACTGGAAGCGCGGAGTCTGGCACAGTAACTGAAGACAAAAACAGGATGAATCCGATTACGCCGACAACGATGCAGAAGTCCCTGCCGAGCGAGTACTACCGCTCCACGGAGATCTTCGCCCGCGAGAAGGAAAGGATCTTCTGCTCGGAATGGTTCTGCACTGCCCGCGAAGAACAATTGCCCAATGCGGGTGATTACCTGGTGTTGGATGTGGCGGGCGAAAGCATCCTGCTGGTGCGGGCCAAGGACGGGATGGTGAGGGCCCATTACAACGTATGCCGGCACCGCGGGACCCGGCTGGTACCGAATGCCAAGGATGCCGAACCGATTGAAGTGAAGTTGAACGGCGGGGTGCTGGGCACAACGGGAATTCGGTGCGCTTATCACCAATGGACCTATGGATTGGATGGGAAATTGCTCAGCGCGCCTTATACGAAAGATGGTGAAGGTTTCTGCAAGAGCGAGTTCTCGCTCTATCCGGTCGGAGTTGAGATCTGGGGCGGATTCGTCTTTGTGAACTTATCGCCCGACGCAGCGCCGCAGCCGGGGGCGACATTGCGGACCCAATTCGGAGACGCAATCGAGCGGGTGAAGCGGTACCCGTTGCAGGACTTACGGATCGCAAAGCGAATTGCGTATGACGTGAAGGCGAATTGGAAGATCGTGCTGGAGAACTACAACGAGTGCTACCACTGCGGCGGCGTGCACCCGGAGCTTTGTGAGGTGGTTCCGGCATTCCGGCAACAAGGCGGGTTGGGGTTGGAGTGGGAGCGGGGCATTCCGCACAAGGAAGGCGCGGTCACATTCACCTGGACGGGAAAAACGACGCGGGCTGCGTTTCCGGGGCTGAACGAAGACGAAAAGGTGCGACACAAGGGAGAACTGATCTATCCGAACCTGATGCTCAGCCTGGCGTGTGATCATGTCGCGGCGTTCACACTATGGCCAGTGAACGCGGACCGGACGATCGTGCAATGTGACTTTCTGTTTCATCCGGAAGAGATGAGTAAGCCGGGATTTGACGCGAGCAACGCCGTGGATTTCTGGGACCTGGTGAACCGGCAGGACTGGGAGATCTGTAAGCGTGTGCAACAGGGTGTCGGTTCGCGAGTGCACAGCTTTGGCTACTACGCGC